>JACCDO011425889.1_pt1 | contig 17473 bp, 15 predicted proteins | sample 7446101 | NCBI WGS metagenome assembly JACCDO01 (sample SAMN15323440, study PRJNA562643) | freshwater metagenome | isolation source: river surface water | place: USA:Blue River Watershed | collected 2017-08-16 | reverse complement strand
TTAAAAACCGAATAGCCGGTGCGGGTGTGGATGCATCAGAGCGAGAGGAGTTTTGGGCTTTGCGCGATCTCGACTTCGAGGTGCAGCAAGGCGAAGTGGTTGGCATCATCGGCCGCAACGGGGCCGGCAAATCCACGCTGCTCAAACTACTCTCGCGCATCACCGAACCGACCACGGGCAACATCCACCTGCGCGGTCGGGTAGCCAGCTTGTTGGAGGTCGGCACCGGTTTTCACCCGGAGCTGAGTGGGCGCGAAAACATTTTTCTCAACGGGGCTGTGCTCGGCATGACTCGCGCCGAAATCCGTGCCCGGTTTGACGAGATAGTTGCCTTCGCCGAGGTGGAACGCTTTCTCGACATGAAGGTGAAGCACTACTCTAGCGGCATGTATGTGCGACTAGCTTTTGCGGTGGCTGCGCATCTGGAGCCAGAAATTCTCATCGTGGACGAGGTGCTCGCTGTCGGAGATTTTGAGTTCCAGAAAAAATGTCTCGGGCGTATGAACGAGGTTTCTCGGTCTGGCCGCACGGTTTTGTTTGTCAGTCACAACTTAGAGGCATTGCGCGCGATTTGCTCCACTGCCATCATGTTGCAATCTGGTCGGCTCGTTGCGCGGGGTCCGGCTTCCGATGTGATCACGCGTTACCACTCGCCGCACAGTGAATTACAACGCGAGTTCGCACCCACGCCGGGCAAGCCGAGCATCACCTCTATCCGCATTGAGGCCGAATGCCTCAATCGCGGTGAGCTGCGCGTGGAAGTAGCCTATTCCGCACCCGAGCCGCTCTCCCCACCCGCCGTAGGCATCATTCTCTCCACATTGGATGGGCGCCCGCTTTTCGGTTCGAACATGCGCACCCACCCACCCGCCGAGACTATCACAGCCGCACATGGAGTCTGCACTTACATCGTGCCCAGCCTCCCATTGCATTCAGGTAGTTACAGTTTGTCGGTTTACCTAGGCGATCGAACGAGGGATTACGATGCGAAGGCGGATGCCGTGGCGTTCACTTTTATCTGCCCACGGCACTACCCCAATCGCCCACCCTTGCACGTGATCGGCCCCTTCGACCCAACCGTTCAGTGGCAAGCGCGCGCTACGCCTGCGCCGTAACTAACACCTGTTGTCAGTGCTCTGTAGTTTATTTCAACGCTTGCGCCTTCTACGTGTCCGGTTTGCCGGAGCTCGGCTGACTGAGCCTCGTTGGCTGGGCGCCGATATTGACGTTCGTCCTTCAATCAACCCCGCCTGTCCCGGCCTCGTTGCCCTCGGCGAAAACGCCTGGATAGAGTCTGGCGTGGTTTTGCACGCCTACGGCGGTTCCATTTGTGTAGGTCGAAATATATTTCTCGGCCCACGCACGGTGATTTACGGGCACGGCGGTGTGGAGATTGGCGACGATTGCCTCATCGCCATGCACTGCCGAATTATTTCCTCCAATCATACGATAGCGCCGTATGGCACCCTCATCCGTTCGCAGCCAGACATACCTAAGCGCACTACAATTGGCCGCGATGTCTGGCTCGGATCCGGTGTCACCGTGCTCGGCGGCGTGACAATCGGCGACGGTTGCGTCGTCGGCGCGGGCGCGGTTGTGACGAAGGATTTGCCGTCTGGGGCCATCGCGCATGGCACTCCCGCCGTCGTGCGTGGTTGGCGGCAAGGCGCGCCTCAGCCATCCAAAGACTTGTGATTAAAATCAGTCGTATCGTTACGGTTTATAGCCAGTGGCATTACTTGGGCTGGCTCAGTGATGACGCGCTGTTTGAGCCTACGACTGAATACATCATTGTGGATGATGCTTCACCGGAAGCAGCACCCGCTGCCTTGCTGAATCAATTGCAACAACGCGGTGTGTGCGTGCATCGCATGGCGCGCAATTCCGGTCTCTCTGCCGCCCGCAATGCTGGAGCCGCCCTCGCCCGTGGTGAGTTTCTCGATTTCATTGATGGCGATGATGTGCCGCTCCCGTTGATCGCCGACCCGAGCTGGGGCGCAGCCGAATTGATTTTCTTCCCCGCCAAATTGCACGGCGAGGCGGCCACCGAGAGGCAAAACCTGATTCGTCTGCCTGTTTTGCATGACGCCGAAGCGCCGGGGGGGTATCTCGATCCGCGTGCCACCGCCTTGCTCTGGCGGCGTTCTGCTTTTGAGCAATGCGGTGGATTCGACCCGCGCTACGAATACGTCGAGGACGTCGAAATGCTGCTGCGTAATTTGATGCGGCCACGTGTTTTCGCTAGTCAGCCGAAGCAATCCTACAATGAACAACGGCGTGTCGAATTGACCGAACTCGGGATGGCTGCTGCCCAGTTGCAACTCTACCGCCGCCTGCCGGAAAGCCACCCGCTGCGTGAGCAGCTGATCGCAGACCGCCTTCGAGCGGTGCACCAAAAGGCCACTTGGCTGCTGTTGCGACGCGGCGAGCGCGGGTATCTTTTTCGGGCTTGGTTGGCGCTCGTCCGCAATCTGCTGAAATCTCGCGCCAGCTTGCAGCGCAAACGCGGCTAATTCACGTGATGCCGATTCTCACCGTCGTGTTGCCCACGCATCAACCCCACCCCGGGCGATTGCGTCGCACTTTGGCCGGACTGAAGGCCCAAACGCTTCCCGCGCACAAGTGGGAGACGTTGCTGATCGACAACGCTTCCCCGCTGGGAGCAGCGCCAGAGCCCGCGGAATACGGAGACGATTGCCCAACCAATTTACGGTTGGTCGTGGAAGAGCAATTAGGCCTTAGCCACGCACGCCGCCGCGGCTTCAGCGAAGCACGCAGTGAGGTTATCGTGATGGTAGATGACGACAATGTGCTCACACCGGACTATCTCGCGCGCGTGCTGACGCACTTTGCAACACATCCCCATGTCGGCGCGCTCGGCGGACGCAGCGTGGGAGAATTTGAAAGCGCCCTTCCGACTTGGTGGGTGCCAGAATTTGATGGCTTGCTCGCGTGTCGCGACCTTGGCCATGACGCCTTAATTTCAAAGGGGCTGCGCCCTGCTGGGACTTCGTGTAACGAATATCCACTCTGTGCGCCGATTGGCGCAGGCATGGCGCTGCGTCGGGCGGCGGCCAAAGCGTGGTTGGATGCGGCGGGACACCGCGAACTAACAGATAGGCGCGGTGACGAGCTCACATCTGGCGGAGACAACGATATCATTTTTTCTCTCATGCGCGTCGGCTGGGAAGTCGCCTATTTCCCGGATTTGACTCTCACGCACCTCATCCCTGCGGGACGTCTGCAACCGCGCTATTTGGCACGCTTGAACCGCGGCATCGCCAAGTCTTGGGTGCAAGTCCTGCGCCGCCATGATGCTTGTCCGTGGCCAAATATCCCCCGCTGGACGGTCCGCTGGCGTCAGCTTAAGTCATGGCTCGCTTACCGTGCTTGGAATAGCCCGGCTGCGCACATTCGTTGGCAAGGTGCCTGCGGCCATTTTGAAGGACGCGCGGTATGAGCCCGCTATTCTCCATCGTAATTCCGGCTTTCAATCGCTGCGAGCCCCTCAAATACACTCTGCGCAGTGCCGCCCAAGCCGCCGCGCAACTACCGCCGGGCGCTGTCGACATCATCGTAGTGGATGACGGTTCTAACCCTCCCCTCTCCGCGCAACTCGCCGGTTTCTCATCAGGCCATGAAGTGCGTTTTGTGCCGCAACCCAACCAAGGCTCAATCATCGCGCGACTGACTGGCCTGCAAGTCGCCCGTGGCGAGCGAGTGCTGTTTCTCGACTCCGACGACCTTATTCATCGAGACAAGCTGCGACGGCATCTAGAGATCGCCGAATCCACCGAGGCCGAAGTCACCTACGACGATATGGCTATCGCGACACTGAGCTCGGATTACTCGGCTAGTTATACAAGCGGTAGCAGGCTGCCGACAGTGGAGAACAGCATCGCGTTATTTTTGCAAACCCAGCCGCTGCCGCATAATCCCGTCTATCGCTGCAGTTATGTAGTTCGCGCGCTGCGCCAGCCGTTGGTGCCGCCGCAGCGTCGCATGGATGCCTCCGGCGATGTCTGGCTTTATCATAATCTGAGCGTGTTCCCGGCCAAAGTCGCCAAAGTTGACGTCGCTCTCACAGCCGTCGGCCCGCACGAAGAAGTGCGCTTCAGTCAACACTGGGAAAAACTGGGTTGGGCGGCTCTACTGATTGCCGAGACCTTCATGCGAAACTGTCCGCGCGATGAGGCGACGAGACTGGCCCGCCAAACCGTGGGAGAAGCCGCGTTCCGTTCGTGGCGTCGGTTGCCCTATGATTATCGTGCGAGTTATGGCGAGCGCCTCCTGAAGATATGGCAGCAAGCTCCCCGTGGCCCTTTGTCAGCCCTTGGTGGCGGCGTTTTTTGTATTCTGGCGCGACTCGTTGGGCCGGTGTTGGCGGGCCGGTGGCACCGCCGCTGGTGCGGACACAGCTATGCTTCGTGTCGCACATTGAATGAGGCGCAATTAGCGCGCCTGTTTGACGACTCTCTTGTCTGAACCGAAATGCCTCTCACCGCCGGCAAAATTCTGTATCACCTCTGGCATCGGCCCACTGGCTGGCTGAAGGAGATTATCGCGGCCGGCGGCCCGCTGGAAAAACGGCGCACTCAAGCCGGACGAAAAGAGATGACGGCGGCGGCGCGGCTTTTGCCGGTTCCGGAAAACTTCGCTGGGGCGCCGCTAGAGCTACACCTACTCACTGGTGCGCGTTTCTGGGAGCAGACCGCCTTTTGCTTGTGGACGTTCGCCCGTCACTCCAGACGTCCGCTGCATCCGGTCATTTACGACGATGGCACGCTGGCGGGGGAGCATCGTGAGCCGCTGGCGCGTCTTTTCCCGCAGCTGCGCTTTGTCAGTCGCAGTGAAAGCGAGGAGCGTCTCGAACACTGGTTGCCGGTGGCGCGTTTCCCTCACCTGCGTGAGCGTTGGTTGAACTATCCCAATATCCGCAAGCTGACTGATCCGCATTTAGGTCGTAGTGGTTGGAAGCTAGTGCTCGATTCCGACCTCCTGTTCTTCCGACAGCCGGAGTGTCTCCTGCGTTGGCTGGATGAGCCTAATTCACCGTTGCATGCAGTGGATTGTGAAACCTCTTACGGCTACTCAGCTTCGCTGCTCGAACGATTAGCCGGGACGCGGCTGGCCGAGCGGGTCAATGTGGGGCTCACCGGCTTGAATAGCTCGCTGATTGATTGGGAAAAACTGGAGGCATGGACTCGCGAACTCCACGAGCGGGAAGGCACACACTATTATTTAGAGCAGGCTTTAATTGCTATGATGGTGGCTGGGCACGATTGCGCCGTCGCACCGGCCCGCGATTACATCACACGACCGCCTGCCGTCGAGGCTCGCGCTTGCCGTGCGGTCATGCACCACTATGTGGCCAACACGAAGCGCTGGTATTTTCAACACTGCTGGCGCATCGCCAAGGAACGCTGATGGAACACTATCGTGATGCTTGGATAGATGTCGCACGCGGCGGAGCGGCGGCCGCAGTCGTCTTGTTTCACTTTAACTGCATTGTGCCTGCGGGGGTCGAACTCTGGCGAGCATTCTGGTCGCACGGCCACTACGGCGTTGATGTGTTTTTTGTGCTCAGCGGTTGGTGCATCACTAAGTCGTGGCTGAAGGCCGACACTGCGCGCGATTTTGCCATGCGTCGGATGCGTCGCATTTATCCGCCCTACTTCGCCAGCCTGTTGCTTGTTGTGGCAGTGGCGGGCCTTACCTATTGGTTGCAAGGCGTGAATGATGTTACCGCCTTGCCGAATTCTGTGGGCGGCGCATTGGCGAGTCTCACTCTGACGACGACCCCAGTCACCGATTATCGTCCGATAAACTGGGTTTACTGGTCACTCTCCTATGAGATGGCTTTCTATGGTTTACTCAGTGGCGTGCTGTGCCTGCCCCGGCCACGCCGGGTTGTTGCGCTACTTATCGTGCACGTCGGATTGTGTGTATGGGGCGCAGTGGCTGCGCCCAGCACGCCGAGTTGGCTTTTCTTTGTCGGCCTGTGGCCGCTGTTCGGTTTTGGGGCCGCACTTGCTCTTATGGCGACGAACCGGGACGGCGCTTGGCTAATGGTAGCGGCCTGTCTCGCCTATGCGCTCACAGCGTTGGCCAATGGCGCGCCTTCCGGTCATCTCATCATCGGCTTGGCGACAGGAGTAGGACTGATGCTCTTTGGACACGTGCCTTTCCCGAAGGCAATGCGACCGATGCAAAAGCTCGGGTTATTTTCCTACAGTCTTTATCTCGTGCATGTGCCGCTGGGTGTTTACGTCCTGCTGCGAGTATTCCCGCTCAACCCAGAACGTCCGGTCGCTTTTATCGCAGGTCAATTACTCGCCCTAGCCGCAGTGATCGCGTTGGCGTGGCTTTTTCACTTGTTTTGCGAGCGCCCGTTTCTTCGCCCCGCTCGTCGCTTAGCTCCTAGTCCTGTTGCAGCATGAGCGGCACACTCGTCAGTATCCTTATCCCGTGTTACAACGCCGCGCCTTGGCTGGCAGAGACATTGGAGTCGGCGCTCGCTCAGACATGGGCGCACAAGGAAATTATCGTCGTGGATGACGGGTCCCGCGATGGCAGTGCCCCCCTTGCCCGCACCTACGAGCCACGCGGCGTGCAAGTCCTCACCCAAACCAATAAGGGTGCCGCAGCTGCACGTAACACCGCCTACGCGGCCTCACATGGAAATTTCATTCAGTTCCTCGACGCCGACGACTTGCTCGCACCCGACAAAATCGCTCGACAGATGGCGTTAGCGGCTACGCAACCGCAAGCGTGTCTCATCTCGGGGGAGTGGGCCCGTTTCACTAGCAAGGCATCCGAAGCCCGATTTGCCCCCATGCCGACATGGCGCGATCTCGGTGCAGTAGAATTTCAGCAAATCGTGCGCGAAACCAACGGCATGATGCATCCGGCCGCATGGTTGTGCGCGCGCAGTCTGCTCGATAAATCCGGCCCGTGGGATGAAACACTGACCGTGGACGACGATGGCGAATATTTCCAACGCGTGATGTTGCATGCAGGCAGGATCAACTTTTGTCCGGGCGCCCGGAGTTTTTATCGCTCACAGCTCGGGGCTAGCCTGAGCGGACGCAAGGACCGGCGTTCTCTCGAAAAATATCACCGCGCTGCGCAACTCCGCCAAGAGGCACTACTTGCCGCCGACCGCTCACCGCGCACAGTTGCGGCGGTGGCTTACGCGTGGAAGCAAGCGGCCTTCGAATTGTATCCGGTTTGCCCGGAACTCGCGCGCGATGCGGAAGTGCGTTCACTGGCTCTCGGTGGAAGCGTGCGTCCGTTTTGCGCTGGCGGACGATTTCAACTCGCGGCCCGCTTACTCGGTTGGCGGCTGGCCAAACGTTGGTTTCATCACACATGAGCACGCCTAGTCAGAATACATTCACGCGTCCGGCACGCTACGGCTTGCTCAATCCTATCCGCGGAGCTGCCGCGCTGGCCGTGTTGGTGTTTCACAGTTTCGGCAATACGGCTCATCTGCCGATTTGGTCGCCGATGCAGTGGCTGCGCACCTCTGGAATGGAGGGCTGGCTGGGCGTGCATATTTTCTTTGTCGTGAGTGGCTACTGCATGACGGAAAAGATCACCGCCTTGGCTGGGCGAGGCGAAGGAGCGCGACATTTTCTCCACGATCGCTGCTGGCGCATTTTACCTCCATACTGGGCGACGTTGTTGCTGATTCTTCTGATCAGCGTGCTAGCGGCGCCTTTCAATCGCACTGGCCTGACCATGGTGTTGCCGCATGGACTCCCGGGGCTGCTGGGGGATTTCACATTGTTGAACTCCGGGCCACTGACGCCCAAGCTGCTGCTCGTCGCATGGACACTGGGTTGTGAAGCGGTCTACTACTTAGTCATGGCGCTAATGCTCGCGCTCTGGTTACGCGTTGGCGAATTACGTGGCGTCATGATTTTGGCTACAGTTTTGGCGATAGTTTGCGCGTGGCCGTCTGCAGCAGAGGCTGGTGTCATCGTCCGGTTCTGGCCTGAGTTCTGGCTGGGTATGGTCGCGTATGCGGCCCTCGCTTGGCAAAGGGTGCGGCTCGGATTATTCGCCGTGGCTTTGGTGGGTGCGCTCCGCTTGTTCCATCCTTTCGGTTTCTTCGGACAGATTCATGGAACCTCTATTTCAACCGCCCTTGCGCTCGTAGCTTTGCATCAACACGACGCGAAATTGATGGAGTGGCGTCCGCTGCGCTTGCTCGGATGGATCGGGCTGTGGTCTTATTCTCTTTATCTGGTGCATATGCCTTTGTTGTCGCGCGCACAAAATCTCGTCGGACGTTGGGTGCAACCGGAGATGCCGCTGTTTGCGATAGCTTGGGTGGCGTGTCTGTTGCTCACCCTCGTCGGCTGCTGGCTGTTTTATCGCTACATTGAGCAGCCGCTTGAAAATTGGCGACACGCTCTGACTAAAAAGCACAAAGCTGTGGCCCTGAAACCCGTATGAGTGTCCGCATTTTTCATCCGATGGTCGCACCTTTCGTGCAGCAAGCAGCATTTGCATTGCACGAGGTCGGGCAACTTGACCGCTTCGTAACCAGCATTCGACGAGACGAGCACAGCCTCGGCCAGCGCGTGATTTCTAAGCTGGCCCGACCGTTGGGTATAGATGTGCCGCGCGAATTGAGCCGACGAGTAGTTCGCAATTTGCCGCACGAGCTCGTGGAATCGCATCCTTGGGGTGAGTTGCTGCGCGTCGCGGTTGCTAGGTTGGACCGCGATGGACGGGTATTGGATTATGTCTGGGAGCGGGCTGAAGATGCCTTCGACCGACGCGTGGCCCGCGGTTTACACTCTGGGCTGAGTGGGCTCTATGCTTTTGAATACAGCTCGTTGGCCAGCATTACCCGGGCGCGCAGCCTCGGACTGTCCGTCGCCTACGATGTGCCGGCGCCTGAGCCGGTGTTTGTGCAAAATCTCCTGAACCGAGAGATGGAAAAATTTCCCGAACTCGTGACCCCGTGGCACCAGTGGACTGCGGCGCGTGAACCCGATCGCATCGCACGACGTCGGGCGGAATTTGCCCGAGCGAACGTCGTAATCGCAGCCTCGACATTTACGCGCGAAAGTTTTGCGAGTGCCGGACTTGATACAACCAAAGTGAGGCTTGTCCCCTATGGAGCACCGCCAGTGAATGATCGCGATGTGGCACTCGCAGGCGGCTCGCCTGCCCACGCTCCGCTGAATCTGTTGTGGGCTGGAACCTTCAGTGTGCGCAAAGGCGCACATTACCTTCTGGAATCATGGCGGCGCAATCATCTGGGTCGGCACGCGAAGCTGCGCATCTTTGGCTCGATCGCCCTACCCGACCGGCTTTTGTATCCGCTACCCGACGGTGTAGAAATCGGCGGAGCGGTGCCGCACCAAGAATTAATGGCGCGGTTTCACGAAGCTGACGCGCTGATTTTTCCTACACTGTGCGACGGATTTGGCATGGTGGTCACTGAGGCATGGTCGCGGGGTGTGCCGGTTTTGACCACTCCAGCGGCCGGTGCCGCCGACCTTCTGCAGGACGGGCGCAACGGTGTGCTCTTCGCGCCAGCGTCATCGAACGAAGTGACGCGTGTGGTCGATTGGTGCTTGGCGCACCGAACGCAATTGCGCGCCATGCGGGAAGCTGCACTCGCGACTGCCGCCAACTGGCAATGGAGTGATTATCGTGCACGGTTGGCCGCAGTATTGCGAGAAGCTGGCCTGTTCTCTCGGTCATGAACGAGACGAAACGCATCTGCTTAATCACACCGGGGCATCTCGTCTCTACCCCGCGTTTGCTTAAAGAAGCGGACGCGCTCACGGAGGCAGGTTATAGGGTGCACGTGGTCGCTTCGCGCCACTATGCTCCGAACGAGGCGGCGGATCTGGCTTTGATACAACAGGCCTCATGGACCTGCACGCGCGTGGCCACTGCTTCTGGGTTAAACAATGTGGCCGGACGTCTTATGAAAAAAGCGGCCCAGCGCCTGATTCTTCGCTCCGCTTTTGCTCATCCGGATATTGCGGCTTGGGCGCATTATGCTGGGTGGAAAAGGCTCGCGGCAGCGGCGGCAGCCTGGCCGGCTGACCTCTATCTGGGACACTGTCTTGGTGCTTTGCCTGCTGTTATTCGCGCGGCGAAAGAACGTGGTGCGGCGTGCGCATTCGATTTGGAGGATTTCCACGAAGCTGAAAGTTCCGACATGGCCGACCGAAGCCAACAGCTAGCCGCGCGCGTCATGCAGGCAGCGTGGTTGCCTCAAATGCATTATCTAACCGCCGCCGCACCTTTAATTGCCGATGCTTACGAGCGAACTTACGGCGTAAAATCTGCTGTCGTCTTGAATGTTTTCCCTCGGAACTATGCGGCCGCCGCACCCGAGAGTCTAATTCAGCCAGTAAGTGCAGACCGTCCCGCTCGTCTTTATTGGTTCTCGCAAACTATCGGCCCATCTCGCGGGCTGGAAGAGATGCTTGCGATAATGGCAAAAGCAATAACGCCGACTGAGTTGCAACTACGCGGCTACGTCTCGGACAGTTATCGCAGTCATCTAATTGGATTGGCCGCCCGACTCGGCATGCGGCGTCCGCCTGTGTTTTTGCCATTTGCGGCCAATCATGAAATGGCGAGGCTTGCGGCTGAAGCCGACCTCGGGCTTTCCATCGAATTACAACAGCCCCTGAATCGTGATCTCTGCCTGGCCAATAAAATATTTACCTACATGTTGGGTGGAATACCACAGCTGCTCTCTGCCACCGCAGCCCACACGAGACTGGCCTCTGAATTAGGAAAGGCCGTCCTTCTCGCCGATATTCATCGAGCCGATGAGGCTGCAGCACGACTTGATGCCTGGTTTGCCCAGCCCACAGACGTTTTAGCAGAAGCTAGGCGACAGGCTTGGAGGCTGGCACAGGAACGTTATTGCTGGGAGTTTGAAAAAGAAACGCTGCTCAAACTAGTGAGCGGCGCACTTAACTGATGTCTTTCCCATTTTTTATCGGTCGTGTGCTCCTGCACGTTCGCCCCGCCCCTTTGGCGAGTCGGCTCAAGCGCTGGCTCGGCTTGCATCGCCAGACTATTACTACAATCGCGGGGAGTTTTTGGGTCGATCCGGCCAGTGATGCGGGACAACGCGTCTGGCGCGAAGGCAGTTACGATGCACAAGCTGACAAACTCATAAGCCGCATGTTGCAACCGGGGGATACTTGGGTGGATATCGGTGCTAACGAAGGCTATCTCAGCGTGACGGCGGGCAAAGCAGTCGGCCCCAGCGGGCGGGTGTTTGCGGTCGAGCCGCAGGCCCGGCTACAGGAGGTTTTGCGCCGCAACTTCGAACTCAATCAAGTGAGCGCAGAAATACTCGCGGTCGCCATTTCCGACCATGTTGGCTCCGCTGAGCTGCATCTCACACCCGATATGAACAACAGTGCCAGCGGGCTTGGCACCAACACGCGCTATCGATTGGAAACACAAACAGTGCCGTTGATAACTCTGACCCAGTTGCTCAATCGGATTGAAGCGGTGGGGACTAATCGCCTCTGCGTAAAGATGGATATCGAAGGATTTGAATATGAGGCGATATTCGGCAGCCCGGAGGTTTTTCGCTCGGGGCGAATCCAGCTGTTCATGTTAGAATTGCACCCTGAATTTATCGCGAAACGTGGCTTATCTGCAGATAAAATTACCGTCTTTTTGAAGGAATGCGGCTACATGCATTTACCTGATTCTGGCGGGCTGGTTTGGAAACATCGAGACTGCGGCCAATGAGAATCCTCCTCGTGGCCGACCCGCTAATCCCCGTGCCGCCTGTCGGCTACGGCGGAATTGAGCGCATCGTGGATGCATTGGTGCGCTACTATCGGCAACACGGCCACGTAGTGGGCTTACTCGCGCATCCAGATTCCGCAGCGGAGGCCGACGCGCGTTTCAGCTGGACCGACCTTCGCATCAATGGCGTTTGGGCTACTTGGCGCAATATGCGCACATTGCGCCGGGCAGTGCGGACTTTCCGCCCAGACGTTGTGCATAGTTTTGCTCGGCTCGCCTATCTCTTGCCGACGTTGGTGATCAGACAACCGTCAGTCATGTCTTATCAACGACACACCGGTGGGCGACAAAACCGGCTCGCAGCTCAGCTAGGCGGTGGCGCATTGCGCTTCACCGGCTGCAGTGAGTTTATCTGCCACATGGGTCGCCCTCATGGCGGTCAATGGGAGGCGGTGCCCAATTTTATTGAATTGGAACGGTTGCACTTCGCTCCAGAAGTGTCGTCCGAAGCACCGTTGGTTTTTCTTAGTCGGCTCGATGATATCAAGGCGCCCGACCTCGCTATCGCCATCGCCAAGGCTGCTGGGCGTAGACTCATCTTGGCAGGCAATCACGCGGCGGATGGGCTGCAGAGAAAATTCTTCGAGGAGAAGGTGCGCCCGCACCTCGGACGTGATGGCATTGAGTGGATTGGCGAAGTCGGAGACCAAAAGAAAAACGAATTGCTGCGCGGGGCCGCAGCTATGTTGGTGCCCATCCGCTGGGACGAACCATTTGGTATTGTCTTCGCTGAGTCCTTGGCCTGCGGCACGCCTGTGATCACCTGCGCACGCGGCGCACTGCCTGAAATCATTACACCGGGCTATAACGGCTTTTTTATTCGTGACGTGGCGGAAGGCGTGAAAGCCGTCCAACGCCTGCCGGAAATCAGTCGCCGAGCCTGCCGTGAGACGGCCGAAAGCAAATTCAGCCTCGGCGTAGTCGCTCCGCGTTACCTTGCTCTATACGAAAACTTGTTAACCCAAGCCTGAGCCTTGCCGCGACTACTTATCGTCTCACCGCACTTTCCTCCGGTTAATGCCCCGGACATGCAGCGTGTGCGCATGAGTCTGCCGCACTTTGTCCGTATGGGCTGGGAGTGCACAGTTCTGACGGTGACCGATGACGAGCCAGCCGCGCCCCTTGAACCCGCGCTACTGGACACCGTGCCGTCCGAGGTGGAAGTCGTGCGGGTGCCAGCACTGCGCCGCCGTTGGGCTCGATTGTTGGGCATTGGTAACATCGGCCTGCGCGCGCTTTGGCCACTCTACGCGACTGGACGGCGTCTGTTGCGACAGCGGCGTAGTTTCGACCTCGTGTATTTTTCTACCACGCAATTCGCCGTTTGTCCGTTGGCCAGAATCTGGCGTCACCAGACTGGGATTCCCTATATTATTGATCTGCAAGACCCGTGGTTAAACGACTACTACGAGCGACCGGGTGCCCCGCTGCCGCCGGGCGGTTGGAAATATCGTTTCGCGCGGGCGCTCGCCAAACAAATGGAAAAGTGGACGCTGCGGCGTTGCGCACATGTAATCAGTGTCTCCGCAACCTATCTGGAAACCCTGGCGCGGCGTTATCCTTGGTTTGTCGCCGAACGCGATGGCACCGTGTTGGCTTTTGGCGCGCCCGATGAAGATTTCGCTGTAGCCCGGCAGCAACATTTGACTCAGCCACGGATGCTTCCGGACACGCCGACATTAAAAATTGCTTATGCGGGTCGCCTTGGGCCGGACATGTATTCGGCCTTGCGCGTGTTGTTGGCGGCGACGGCACGGCTCCGTGAGACCAAACGTCCGATGGAACTGTTCTTTTTCGGCACCTCCTACGCCGCAGCTGGACAGACCAAAGCTATCACCACCGAACTCGCCAACCAGCACGAGGTGATCGCATTCGTGCACGAGCATCCCGCGCGAATCGGATACCTGACTTCGCTGCGTCTGCTACTTGAAACCGATGTTGCTCTGATTATTGGCTCAGAAGATGCCGCTTACGCGCCCTCAAAAATCCACCCTACCCTCTTCGCCGCCAAACCAACCATCGCCATCGCTCCGCACGCTAGTGTGTTGGAACAGGAAATCCGTCGCCTCGGCGGCGCAGCGATGATTGGCTTTGATCCGTCGCTGGCTGACGACCACGTGGCCATTGAAAAGCTCACCGACATACTACGCCAGCACATGACGAATCCCACTGCCCCACTGGGCCCGCCAGCGGATATAGACTGCTTGCAGCAAGAACACAGCGCAGCTGCCGTTGCCCAACGCCAACTAGTAGTGTTCGAGAAGGTGCTGCATCTATCTTCCTCAGCGGCGCAGCAATAACTCCACTTGTCGATTTAGCATGTTAGATACACCCCGCACCAATCCCGACAGCGATACCGGCTTGAGCCAGCATGAGATTAAGCGCGCCAGCCAGAAGCTTTTCTATACCGGTTTGGCGGGGTTGGTTCTTGTGCTGATTTATTATGTGCGATCGTCCGATGTCTCTGATGTCCTGCATCTCTACATGGGTTTGGTGATGATTACCCTAGGCTGTCTTCCCGGGCTGCTCTGGGCGCTGCGCTCCGAAAGCAACTTGCCTATCTTTGAGGCGTTTATGCTCACGACGGTGAACGCCTACGCAATCCCACTGCTCAACGGGCATCGGGCACTCGTAGTATACACCAATGAAGATATCACGAGTGCCGCCATTGGCGTGCTCTTATTTCAGGCGGTGGCGGTATCGGTTTATCGCGGCACAAAGGGTTATCCTAAGAGAACGCTGTTTTGGACACAGGAGATTGTGACGGAGGAAATCAGCCGTTACCTTATCTACGGGATGACGCTGACGACGATCTATACCTATCTATCTATCTTTGAGCGCGACTTTCTCTTTAATGTTTTGCCCGCTGAATCAGAAGGCGTGCTCCGTGCCGCGTTTTTCGGCATCGGAATTGTGGCCACATTTCTTGCTTGCCGACGCTGGGGGGCAAAGCAGCTGACCCAGCACGATATGTGGCTATTCAGTCTGAACTTTATCCTGCAAGTGCTCATTCAGTGTGCGACGCTCTACCTAATCGGAGCGATCTCGTTGCTCGTGCTGGCAATGCTGGGCTACATTTCATCGAGCCGCCGCCTCCCGTTGCTCTTGTTAGGTATTTGCGTCCCTCTCTTGGCCGTCATGCACAACGGCAAGTCTGTGATGCGTTCCAAATATTGGGCACCCGGGGCAAGCGGCATTCGATTAACCGACATGCCTTCGCTTTACACGGAGTGGATTCAGCAAGGCTTGAAATACCACGACCCCGAGGAGGAACAAAGCAGCACGGCGCGGCTGTTAGAGCGCACCTCGCTTTTCCATCTGATGTGTCTTGTGACCTCAGTTACGCCCGAGCGACAGGACTATCTTTGGGGTGAAACTTACAAGCACATCCCCGCGCAGTTTATACCGCGCTATTTTTGGCCCGACAAACCTGTCGGGCACATCAGCACTTATACCCTCTCGAAATATTATGGCCTACAAAGCGAAGACGACACCAAGAAAACCACCATCGGGTTCGGCATGCTGACAGAGGCTTACGCGAATTTTGGTTTTTATGGTTTGGCTATGATCGCAACATTGCTCGCCTATAGCTTTCGCAAGGTCGCCGGATGGGCTTCAGAAAGTCCGCTCGTATCCTATGGCGGCTTGGTTCTCGTCGTGCTGGTGGCTTGGAGTTTCCAGGTGGAGCTGACGCTCAGTATTTGGCTCAGTTCGCTTTACCAAGCCCTGATTATCGTGCTTGGAGTCCCTCTAGTCGTGCGCAGCTTTGGCCGCTGAATTGACATCGCTCCCGCGCTTGGCCGTGGTGCTCTCGCACCCCGTGCAATATTACAGTCCTTGGTTTCAATGGCTGCGGGCTCATACTCGGCTGCAGTTTAAGGTATTTTACCTCTGGGAGTTTGGTGTCACTACGCAGCACGATCCACAGTTTGGCCGTGCGATAAAGTGGGATATAGATCTGCTTTCGCATTACGATTACGAATTCGTGCCCAACGTTTCGCGTGTTCCAGGCACGCATCATTTCGGCGGACTCAACAACCCTCTCTTGACCGAGAAGCTCGCGGCTTGGCGACCCGAAGTAGTGCTCTATTTCGGCTACAAGTGGCGCGCACATCTCACGGCTTTACTGTGGGCGCGAGCCCACGGAATTCCTGCTTTATTGCGTGGTGACTCTCACCTGCTGGGGCGGGGTCGCCCATCGGCCACCAATCGAGTTTTGCTTGGCCTGCTTTTCCGCCAATTCGCCGGCTTCCTCCCGGTCGGCCAAGCTAATCACGACTACTTCCGAGCGCATGGAGTGCCCGCAGCCAAACTCCATATTTCGCCACACTCAGTGAACGCCGCACGTTTCAACCCGAACGACCAGTCCATCCGCAACGAAGCCAACCGACTACGGGCGGAGCTCGGACTTGCGAACCGCAACGTGATGCTTTTTGCGGGCAAACTCCATCCGCGCAAACAGCCACTGGAGCTGCTCCATGCTTTTCAAGCGGTGGCGACGGAAGACGATGCGCTCGTTTTTGTCGGCGACGGTGAACTCCGCGACCAACTAAAGCGTGAAGCAGCCACTCGCCCTGACCAAGTGGTGAGGTTTTTGCCCTTCGCTAATCAAAGCGAGATGCCGGCTCGCTATGCTCTCGCTGATGTCTTCGCTCTTCCGTCTCGCGGATTCTATGAGACGTGGGGCTTGGCCGTAAACGAAGCAATGCATCTGGGCGTGCCGTGCCTCGTATCCGATTTAGTTGGCTGCCAACGCGACCTCGTGACGCCTAGCAAAACCGGGTGGGTTTTCCCTGCCAATGATTCGGCAGCGCTGGCGGCGGAGGTTCGCACGGCCCTCCGGACCACCCCTGAGCAAAGACAACAGTTGCGCCGGGCGTGCCTTGAACGCATTGCTGGCTTCACCTATCAACAAACCACCGATGGCCTGCTGCACGCGCTCGCGTCTCTGTCATCCTCCCCGAAATGCGCCTGACCATCATTAACGGTTTTTTTCTACCTGTGCCACCCATTGGTGGCGGCTCGACAGAGAAATCTTGGTTTAACCTTGGCCGCGAGTTCGCTGCCCGCGGGCACGAGGTAGTCAGCTTTTCCCGGCAGTGGCGCAGCTTTGCTGATGAAGAAATCATGGACGGCGTCCGCCACGTCCGTCTCCAGGGTTACGATCACACTCGCAATCTCTGGCACAACCTTTGGCGTGACCTGCGCTGGAGTTGGCGTGTTTATCGTCGGCTGCCAGAAGCCGATATCGTTATCTGCAATAGTGTTTTGCTTCCAGCATGGCTCGGAAGTTGGAAGCCCAAAGCCGGCCGTGTCGTCGTCATGTGTGGTCGCATGCCCAAGGGCCAGTATCGTCGCTACCGTAACATCGCCCGTGTGTTGGCACCTAGCGAGCTCGTGCGCACCCGTGTCATTGCGGAAAACCCAAACTTAACAGAACAGATTCGTATCACTGGTTATCCGATAAATTGGCGTCTACTTGCTGAACCTCTGCCCGCTCCTGCTTTTCTGCCTCCACCCTCGCACCCCGGGGAGATTACTCTTGGTTTTGCTGGCCGCATCCACCCCGAAAAGGGCCTGTCACTCTTGGTAGATGCGCTAGAGCTGCTTGCAAAAAAGCCTGGATTACCTCCTTGGCGGCTTATGCTTTGTGGCC
>JACCDO011588117.1_pt1 | contig 17475 bp, 13 predicted proteins | sample 7446101 | NCBI WGS metagenome assembly JACCDO01 (sample SAMN15323440, study PRJNA562643) | freshwater metagenome | isolation source: river surface water | place: USA:Blue River Watershed | collected 2017-08-16 | reverse complement strand
TGAATACCCTGTGGACCTGTATCGCCAGTTGGACCTTGAATACCCTGTGGACCTGTATCGCCAGTTGGACCTTGAATACCCTGTGGACCTGTATCGCCAGTTGGACCTTGAATACCCTGTGGACCTGTATCGCCAGTTGGACCCTGAATACCTTGTGGACCGGTATTACCTATTGATCCTTGTATACCTTGAGAACCTTGTACACCTGTATGACCTTGAATACCTTGAGGACCTTGAGCACCCTGAGGACCTTGTACACCTGTCGGTCCCTGAATACCTTGAGGACCTGTATTACCTATTGATCCTTGAGACCCTTGAATGCCTTGAGGACCTGTTGGGCCTTGAGAACCTTGTATACCGGTAGGACCTGCAATACCCTGTGGACCGATATCACCTGTAGGACCTTGTATACCTTGTGGGCCTATATCACCTGTAGGACCCTGAATACCTTGATGACCTGTATCACCTGTTGGACCCTGAATGCCCTGTGGACCTATATCACCAGTAGGGCCTTGTATACCTTGTGGACCGATATCACCTGTCGGACCTTGAATGCCTTGAGGACCTATATCACCTGTTGGGCCTTGAATACCCTGTGGACCGGTATCACCAGTCGGACCTTGAAGACCTTGAAGACCTTGAGGACCTATATCACCTGTTGGTCCTTGTATACCTTGAGGACCTTGTACACCGGTATTACCAGTAGGACCTTGAATACCTTGAGAACCTTGTATACCTGTTGGACCCTGAGTGCCTTGAGGCCCTGTAGGACCTTGAATACCCTGTGAACCAGTATTACCTATTGGTCCTTGAAGTCCTGTAAATCTGCCATAATCATACCATCGTGATCCATCCCACATAATCACGTGACCTGATAAATCGATTAAATCAGGATCTGTTGCATAATCAATATCTTCTAAATAATAAATTTGATTATTTTCAGGAGGAACTATTTCGTCTTTATCTGATCTTTGATCTTCAGTTACTAAAAATAAAAAGAAATTATTAGGTCCGAAATTACCGGTAGGTCCATTAGTTGCTTTCCATTCATCAACTCTAGTATTTGTTAAAAGACCATATGCATCAATTTGAAATGCTTCACCCTTAGGTCCTATTGCACCGGTGTAACCAGTCGGTCCTATCGCACCAATTGAACCTGTTACACCTTGAATGCCTTGAGGCCCTGTATAACCTGTTGGACCTTGAATGCCTTGAGGACCTATATCGCCAGTTAGACCTTGAATGCCTTGAGGACCGGTATTACCTGTAGGACCTATAATGCCTTGAGAACCTTGTATACCAGTAGGACCTTGAATACCCTGTGGACCGGTATCACCTTTTAAACCTTGAATACCTTGAGGTCCTTGTGCACCGGTTGGGCCTGCAATACCTTGAATACCTTGAGAACCTTGAGGACCTTGTAAGCCAGTTGGTCCTTGAATACCTTGAGGTCCTTGTGCACCGGTTGGGCCTGCAATACCTTGAATACCTTGTGGGCCAATATTACCAGTGGGGCCTTGTATACCTTGAGGACCAATATTACCTGTTGCCCCTTTAACACCTGTATGACCCTGAATACCTTGTGGACCCGTATTACCAATTAGGCCTTGAATGCCTTGTGGACCAGTATTACCAATAGGTCCTTGAATACCCTGAATACCTTGTGAACCTTGTACACCTTGAATACCTTGCGGACCAATTGGGCCTTGAGAACCTATATTTCCTTGAATACCTTGGGGTCCAGTATCACCTTTAAAACCCTTAGGGCCTTGTACACCAGTAGGGCCTTGAAGACCTTGAGGACCAACAGAACCTTGAATACCTTGCTGACCTTGCTGACCTTGTGGACCTGTATTACCAATAGGACCTGCGATACCTTGTGGACCTGTATCACCTTTAAGACCTATGGGGCCTTGAAGACCTTGAGGACCTTGTATACCTTGAGGACCAACAGAACCTTGAATACCTTGCTGACCTTGAGGACCTGTATGTCCGATATTTCCTGTTGGTCCAATAGCGCCTGCTTGACCAGGAATACCTTGAGGACCGGTATGTCCAGTTGGACCTTGAATACCCTGCGAACCGGTATTACCAGTAGGACCTTGAGGACCTTGTAAACCAGTAGGGCCAGTAGTTCCAAAAGGAATTGTCTCGTTAGCCTCATTAATAACAACTAATTCACCAGCTTGATTAATAGTAACAATAAAAGAAATATTTAACTCAAGATTTTCTATTTTTAAACTAGGAACGATAACATTACCATCAGTATCTGAAGATATTTCTATATCATTACCATTACCATCTTGGCCTAAAATAATAGTATTACCTGATAGATATAAATCTTTCCAACGTCGACTCGGGCTACCTAGATTATAACCTTTTTTATCAGTTCCTGCAGTGTGTGGATCATCTATGTTGTAATTAATCCCAGGAATTAAATCACCATCAATATTTCCAATATCAACTTTTTTATCAATTAAATCTCTTAATTCATTATTAACATTAATAACTACCGATTGACCCAGTTGTGTGGATGGAATGGTGAGTTGTAATTTACCTGTAATATCAACAGCTTTAAACGACGATAGTTCATCTGAATCTATTTGTCCAATCCATAATTTATTCCATCTGGTCGCGGCTCTTCCCAAGTCATGTTGTTTATTACTTCTTGGTTTTAAAGAACTCATATGAATATGCTCCTACTAAATTTATTAATTTTATATAAATAAATAGGAGAAAATAAAAGTCAAAAATAAAATTACTTAATCAAATAACCAAAAATCTAAATCCGCCGAATTACCTGTTTTACGCAAATTCTCCGCCACATATCCTTCAAAAACAATATCAATAGTTCTTTGAGCATCAAATTCAACAGGGCATCTCTCAATGGTAAAATAAGGGTTTTTTAATTCAGCCAACGTAGCATCATCATCATCCACAATAGTACTTAAGCTCTTATTAAAATTACCATCAAATACCATTTCATCATTAGCCATGTCAGACTCAACCTGATTATTAATTTTTTGAGTTCTATCTAAGGCAAATGAAGTAATATCAGCCATAATAATATCACCTTGCATAATATCTAATTCAAAAGGATCAATTTCAAATAGATAAAATTTACGACCAGGTTTAATCTGAAATTGAATTGGATAAATGTCATAGGTATCCGGATCAATTTGTGATTGATTATGTTCCCAGAGAGTTAAAACCTCCCCTGCAATTTCATCAAATAAATTATCATTATTTGGTAAATTAACATCAGGGGTTTGTACATATTTTGGCTTTTGTCTATTTAAAGGATAATCTTTCCTTTGACGATTAATATCTGTCCATCTCATACTACATACACTCCGTTTAGATGACAATGCATTTGATTTAAACCTAAAGTATTATACCAATTTAATTGAGGACCTGTTAATTCGGATGTACTTTGACTTGGCAATTTATAAATATATGCATGTGATAAATTGTTAGAAGCAATTGAAACAGGACCAAAATTAACAGAGACACCTAAATAATAATCATTTTGATATAAAAATTCCTTTACGTCCCAAGCTGCAGCATTTTTTAATTTTTGATTTGCAATAATTTTAGGATCATAGACCAATTTATCAAATAAATTAGCTCCATTATCATCATAAACCTGATCATTTAACCAACTTGCAACCCAATTACTAGTTACACCGGTAGTAGCTGAAAAAGTTTGCTGTCTAAATGGAATAGTAAATCTGATTGGTAAAGCGTTTAGTAAACCTGAATTAGGCCCTATTGCATTACTATTAAATAAAAACAAAGGATTCCATCGAAAATTTGTCATATTGTCAAAACTGGTTGCGTAATATAATCTAATATGAAAACCAGGAATAGCAGTTAATTGACTTTTAATAACTGAGGCTGGGTGTGGTAAGGTATTATTTGCATTCCAAAGATGTACATCGCGATATGAAAATTGAGCATTATTTGCATATACCAGATTAGGTAAATTTTGAATAGTTCCTAATTCAATACCTGTATCTGTAGGTGCTAATGAATTGCTGTTTCCTCCTATCCATGAAACATATTCCCAAGAATCTTGAAAACAAGCCGAGGTTCCATAAAAAGTAGGAGGGGTGATAAGTGTCGTGGAAATAGGTTTAATTTCTTCAAATGAAAAATAAAGATTATTAATTCGAGCAGTCGTAAAACCTTCTGGTACTTTTAATTGAATTGGCCAAATTGTTGATGCTGGTGTGCCTAATGGTATCGCAGGATTACCACCATCAGGTCTAACGGTATTACTATTTGAATAAGTCCAAAATTTATAAGGAGGATTAGCAATATTAGTATTATGTCTAAACCCATATATTGCAGCTGATTCTTTATAATACGCGTTAGAAAAAGCAGAATTACCTATTATACCTCTTAAACCTTGGGCGCCGGTAGGACCAGTAACACCAATTGGTCCAGCAGGACCGGTTCGACCTGTAGGACCAGTAACGCCAGTTGCACCTGTAGGACCAGTTCGACCAGTAGGTCCTGTAGCCCCCGTTGCACCTGCACCTGTAGGGCCAGTTGCACCTATAGAACCTGTTGCACCTGTAGGACCTATACCAGAACGTGGTATGAAAAAAACAGCTAACTGTTCTAAATGATCAAATGATGGATTACTTGCCACATGCGTTACATTTAATATTCTCCACGCAGGATCACCTGTATCTTGAACACTTACTAAATCAAAAATTGCAAAATTAGTATCGCTATTAGTATTACCGCTAATAAATAATTGACCTTTTGTACCTAAATTCCAGCTATTAATAGTTGAAAGTATTGATACTCCTGAATTAACGGGAGAAGTAGTAGATATATAAATTTTTTGAATAATTGTATAATTATTAGGCTGATTAAATCTAATCTTACCTGAACCTGGATCGGATTCTGCAGCATTTGTAGTATCAATTATATAATTAAATCCTGCCTTTTGACCTTGAGGACCTGCTGCTCCTTGTACGCCTTGAATACCTTGAATACCTTGAATGCCTTGTGGACCCTGAGGACCGACAGATCCGATGCTTCCTTGTGGACCAGCTTCACCTTGAGGACCAGCTGCACCTTGCGCGCCTTGAATACCTTGAGGACCCTGAGGACCTGTATCACCTTTTACGCCTTGACCAACTGGTCCTTGTGGTCCTGTAGGTCCTATTGGACCCATACTTCCTATACCTATTGGACCGGCAGGTCCGGTATTTCCGATTGGACCCTGTGGGCCTGTAGGTCCAATATCGCCTGTAGGTCCTTGAATACCTTGACCAATTGGACCTGTATTACCTGTTGGGCCTTGAATACCACTTGGTCCGACAGGACCAGCGGGTCCAGTATCCCCTGGATTACCTTTTAAGCCTGGTGAACCAATAGGTCCTGGCGGACCTTGAACACCAGGAGGGCCTTGAGTAATATTATTTAAATTTTGAATTGTATTATTAATTTCTTCAAGTTCATAAGCTACATCTAATAACGCTCCGTCGCCATTAACATCAGGAATAAACAGTTTAGGTTGTTCGGCAGCGCCAGTAGTACCAGTAATAGTAATATTTTCTGACGCAGTAATTTCACCTATCCATAACTTTTTCCAGCGTTTTGTGGCAGTCCCTAAGGAATGCGTTAAATCTTGATCAGGACGTAAAGTCTTCTCAGGTCCTGTGGCACCTGTTGTCATATATCTACCTCAATATTTTATTATTAAATATTGAAAGATATTATTAAGTTAAGTAAAATTTTAAATTGGAGTTAATTCGTTGTTGATGTTGTTCAGGTATTTTTTTATTATTTAATAATCCTTGTAAAATCTTACCACATTCTTTCATTTTCTGACGACGTCCTGTATAAAAACATGACATTCCGTGTAAATCCCAAATCTTCCATTCATAAATTTGCGGTTCATTAAATAAAAAATCATTGTACTTTTTTTCAATTCCATAACTAGTTAAAATATATGCCATCTCCCAATTTTTCTTATGTTGATAATGTTCCACAACCCATTCTAAATGTTCAAGACGATGTGCATTGTATTGAGAACATTCTAAAAAAGATGTAATTATATCGTTTTCGGAATATTCTTCTCTACCTAACTGTAATTTAATTCGAGAGGCATATAATTGTGACATATATCTTTCATCATAATAACCTGTTAATACTTTACGTTTATCATACCAATCAATTGCTTTAACAGCATATTCTTTAACTCCTGTCTGACCCCATAAGTCATGATAAGATCGAGCCATATAAAAAGTTGAGCGCTCGTCATTAGGTTTTTCAGCTAATTCAGTTGTTAAAATTTCAATATCACGTTCAAATTTCTTAATTAACTTTTCTTTAGTTTTTCCTAACTCCCAAAATTCTCCAAATTCAAAGACTTTATTTTTTAAACTATACATGGGAAAGCATTCATGCGTTTTTTGAGTATATCTTAAAGTATCTGAAATGTCTGTCTTTAAAATTTTTTCCTTTAAGTACGAAAAATTATTACCCCTTGAGATATATCTAAATGAATATCCTTCAAATCCTTCAGCTTGAATTAATTGTTTTAAAGTTGAAAGTGTGATAATATCATTAAATACAATTCTTTCGTCAGAATCAACAATGATAAAATAATCACATTCACACTCTTTCGCAAATTTAAAAAAACTATTACGAGCATCAGCGAAATCATTCTTCCATTGATAATGCTTCTCCACAAACTTCTCACCAGCGATATCCCGCGCAATCTTAGATGAATCATCAGTACAGCCTGTATTAATAAAACACACCACATCAACGTAATCAACTATGGAGCGGATTGCATCACCCACATCATTTTGAGAATTACCACATAAAGTAACCGAACAAATCTTCATATCTTTACACCTCTATCAATTTATCATTAAAATATTCAAATGGTATTTCTAAAGACTTTGAAGATTTATCCCAAACTGAATAATGAAATTCTAAATTACCATTATTCAGATAATTCATCGATAAACAATATTCAATTCTTTCACCTTCAAAATCAAAAGGTACTGAATATGCTAAAGGATAACCGTCTTGATTTAATTTTACAATCCAATGTAAATACTTACGAGGATTTTCATAATGCACACTATGAACAACGCAATATTTAAATGCTCCAATTGTTATTAGATTTGAACTACCTCTAAAATGATTAAAAATTTTAGGTACATTATATGATCTTTGTAGTTGTAAATTCTCATAATCATAAATTCTAATGGGTGCCCACTTATAAATCATTTCGTTTTCATTTAACATTACCCAGTTTTTTTCGCATCTATCTAAATCAGGACTAGGAAATATTTTTTCTAATCGCGTTTCATGATTAATTAAATCATACTCTCCTGTTACAATATTAAATTGTTCAGGATTATCTGAATAACCTTTAGTTGTTGCTAAAAATTTAACGCGATTATCTTTTTCAAATAATCTAATATCTTCAAATCCTTCAATCATATTAGAACTTTTTGAAAAAGCCTGTTCATTCATTTTAAATTCAATTTCACCATTATAAAAATTCCTTGTTTTTACAGGATTTTCATTCGAAAAATATTTTCTATTACTTAATACTATGTTATTGTTTTCATCATATTCATAATTCACATATCTAACATTAACATGTTCTTCACCGTTTTTCATGATTAATTTACAAGGAGAAGTATTATGAAAATGTTGATTATTTAATTCTAAATGCTGTAAATTTTTAATTTTAATATCTCGAGCTTGATTTAATGTAATAATGTAATACTTTAAATTAGTCCAAACGTTATTTTCATGAGCTGAAAATTGATTTAAATAATTAATTAAAAATTTAGCCCCCGCAACAGTTTGATTTCTAAAACAATAATAATAAAGTATTGTCATTTCATAATCAATTTTTTCTTGATTCTGTTGATATAACGATTCATCTTTTTTTAAAATTTCATAATATTCTAAACCTAATTGATGTTGATTATTTTCTCGTGCAGATCTTAATTTTTGAATTAAGTTAAAATCAGAAAAATTTTCTTGATTAAATAAATTTTGAATAATTGAATCATTAAAACCTGCAGAATATAATTCAAACATATCAATATTTTTTTGAACTATTAATGACCAAATATTAACTTCCCAGGTTAAAAATTTTTCATTTTTTAACAAATTAAGTATTTCCATTTTACATAAATTATTAAAAGAATTAACCAAATTTTTATTAATAAAGACGATTCCTCCAGGAGTATACCAATTCACAATATTTAAATCAATTTTAGTATTTAATAGTTTTGATTTTGACCAGATACTAGGAATTAATATTTTTTGTGTTGAATTAATTTTGGTTTCAAATAAATCCAATAAATTATTTTTTTTAATAACGTGAGCAATTCCAAAATCTATCCACATCAAATTTTCTTTATTAAAATAATTTAAATCCTGAGCAATTTTTAACCATTGACTTTTATGATTAATGCAAATTAAATAATCCATGGTGTCTTTAAGATTAAATTGCCCAGGATTTTCCAAACTAGGAACAATAGGCTTTTGTATTGAATTTTTTTCATCGTCAGATAAATCATTCCAAAAAAAATCATACATGTCATTTTTTTCAAATCTGACAATTTTGGTAAAATTCCGATTTGAATTATTTAAACCCCAATCAATTAAAAAATCAGGTAAAAAAATGATTTTCGGAATTGGTAGCATTAATAATTCACGACCTCGATTTAAATAATCATTTAAAGATTTCCCAGTACAAGAATTTAAATTAGGAACATATGCTGATACCAAGGTATAATTGTAATTCTTATTATCAAACATTTTATCTAATGCAGATACATCTTTTTTAGATCCCCAAATATGACTTGTATAACATTTCTTATCAATCATATTTTCTTTAGATTGACATTTTTGATACCAATAAGGAATAAAAAAATCAGAATTATATATCGTAATATTTTTTAAGTCTTCTGTTGACATTTGATTAACAATATTTGTTAACAACTGTGGACCCGTTAATTGCCAAGCATGATGATAATTAGAAATGTTATCAATCAAAGCGATTTTAGAAATTATTTCTTTAATAAAATTACTATTAGACACGCAACCCATATAACAATTAGCAATTAAACCATTTTTATTTTCTTCATTTTCATAACATAAAAAATTTTCAGAATTTAAAAAAGCATCAGGCAATTTATTAACGGCAAATGTGTCAGCATCACAATAAAAACCACCAAACTTCTCTAAAATTTCATAACGTAAAACATCAGACATTCCATCATAACGATTAATTTTAGCAAACATATCAAATTGCTTTTGGTTTTTCAAACCATTCGGAAAATGTTGCGTAACCTGTTCATCGTCCCATAAAATATATTCCCAATCATCATAAATTTCTTTTAATGAATTCATCATATTAATTGGAGGTTTTTTAGGACCCCAACTCATTGGCCAAATTTGATGAATTATTTTAGGAATTTTAACAGCAGTATTAATAGAAATCATTACAATATACCTTTTATAAATATAAAAAGATTATAATTGTAATATTAATCTTTTAAAAAAGAAATTTCTATACTAAAAACTTATATAACATACGCTATTTGCTTCATGTAAAATTCTTTAGACTTATCAAATTCAATTTTTAGCTGAGGTATTTCATCAACATAAAATAAAAGTGTTAAGGCATTTTGTAACGCTTCATCACGTTTACAATAAAAAGAAGATGCATACTTATAAAATAAAAAATTTAAAAAATATTCATAATTTATGTCAATTTCATTTTGTAAAAAAGGTTTCAAACATTTTTCACAAGCTTCATAACACTCTTTATAATAATGAAAATTAAAATTAGTTTTAACAATTTTATTTAATATGTACTGATGATTATCCACAGGATAATGAAAATTATAAATTAATTCAGAATAATCGCCGTATGTTTTTTCAAATAAATCCGGATTTTCATGTAATATATTAAAATATAACATTTCATCTCCATGTCCATATCCTAATTCAGTCGTTTCAACAAATCTTTCTTTTAATTTATTTAAAATTTCAATGTTTTCTTTTTTTATTTTTAATGAAAAAAATCCACCAGTAACATACCATTGATATTTCTGATAATATTCTTTAATTAAATTTATATTCAAATATTTTTTATCTACTACACCCATAATATTTACATGAAATTTATCAGGCAAATTTTTTAAAATATTTAAAAACATTAAATTTCTTTGTTCCATTGAATATTTTTTATCATATTTTTCTTTTATTCTAATATCATTAAAAATTTTTTTAATATTAAAATCACACCAAACAAAATAATCTGTCTCAAAAAAATTATTATTAATCGATTGCAGCATAAAATCAAATTTGTTGCAATTTATAAGATGATGTGGCCATTCAGTTCTATCTGTTTTTGTAGGCCAATATTTTTCAGTATTTTCAATAACTTTATTTTTCCATCGACAAGCCCAAATGTCTTCAAATTTTATTATATGATATTTTGTTAAATGTCCTAATTGATGCTTTTCATTTCTCACTTTAAATATTTCTGGATAAGTAAATTCATCGCAAAAAATGGTCATATAACATAATTTTTCTAATAAAAATTCCCCATTTTCGTTTACCATTTCTTGTATTGACCTAGCAAAATTACGAGATTTTTCAGGATAATAATTCTTTAGATCAAAACATGCAGTAACAATTGTAGTATTAGGAATTGAAGAAAAATTTTTTTTATGAAGTTTATTTGCTTTGACTAAATTTTTAATTAAATCAAATTGATCTAGATCTTTTTTGTTTTCATTTTGATTTTTATTTTTTTCTTTTTTTTCTGCGCTATTATCAATTCTAAAATCATATAAAACGTAATTAGAATTATATATTTTATAATTTTGATGAAGTAATCTAATCCATAAATCCCAATCCTGTGCCCTGCCTATTTCTTCATTATATCCTTTAATATTTTTATCTAAAAATACTCTCTTTTTTATTAAAACGCCACCATGATTTAAAAACCAAGAAGGCTTTTTTAAATTTAAAAAATTATCATTTGATATAAAATCAGGATGCGCTGTTGTATAAATTTTTTCTTTTGTATCAGCTTTAATAGCTCTTAATTGACAACCTAATATTAATACATTAGATTCACCTTCCTTTTTTTCTAGATTAACAAAGTATTTTATTTGTTTTTCCAAAGAATCACGATATAAAATATCATCAGAATCAAATCTAAAAATTAAATCATATTGACAGTTTTTTAAACCTACATTTAAAGCAGCTGCCAAACCTATATTTTTATCTAACGTCACTAATTTAATAATAGAATATTGATTAAAATAATTCAATAACATTTGATTGGTTTCTTTATTGTCACTTCCATCATTGACAATTATTAATTCAAAATTTTTATAAGTTTGATTTAAAATAGAATTAATTGATTCTTGCAACCAATCAGGTCTTGTATTGTATACAGACATTAAAATAGATATTTTTGGCAAAGATTCATTAAAATCATTATTCAATTAAAATTTCTCCTAAATTTATTGAATATCATAAAAAATAAAAAAATATATTATAATAAATTTGCAGCTAATGAAGCCAAATCTGAACGATAACCTCTATCCAAATGTATATGCCCATGTAAACTTGTTTCTTTCATTTTCTCAATCACAATTGTCAGACCATTACTAAACTTATCCACATAAGGCAAATCCACCTGATCGGTATCACCTAATAATAAAATCTTACTATTCTGACCGGTTCTAGTAATAATCGTTTTTAATTCATGAATAGTGGCGTTTTGAGACTCATCCACAATAATAATAGCATCATTAAAGGAACGACCACGAATATAACTCAATGGAGCCACATCAATCACACCATTATCCATCAATGTTTCGAAATATGTCAATGAACCAAACTTATTTCTAAAATTATCCACAATTGGAGATAACCATGGCGCCATCTTTTCATTAATATCACCAGGTAAGAAACCAATGTCTTTACCCACAGGTTGAATAGGACGAGTAAAAATAATTCTCTTGTATTTCTTCTTCTCAATTAAATGTAATGCAGCCATCAAAGTAATATAAGTTTTACCTGAACCGGGCATACCTGTCATGGTAACCAAAGGAATATCAGGATTTGCTAGCATCCAAAGAGCATGTAATTGTTCTTTATTTTTACCTTCAACCGAAGTGGCAGCAATTAATTGTTCTTTAGTTGGTAATAAATGTAGTTCGTGATTTTTATAGAAAGTTAACGCAGAGCCACCCGAGAAGCTCTTAGCGACCACGAGTTGATTATCGTATAGTTTCACATTCAAATCGATTTCCGATAAATCTGAGAGCATCTGGTGTTTATAGAGCGCATTTAAGGATTCATCAGAAATCGTAACTTCAGAATGACCATTATAAAGTAAGTCTGATTCTTTGGTAATAAATTCATAATCAGCATAGTAATCATTTGCCCTTAATCCTAAGGCATCGCATTTAACTCTAAGATTAATATCCTTAGTAATTAAGATCACTTCAAATTCTTCACCAAAATTTTTAGTAATATTAGATAAAGCATGTACGATTAAATTATCATTAGTATTTGGTGTCACAATATCTTTAATCTTATCATCAATACTAGTTAACCAAACTTTAATAAAAATATCTTTATCTTCAACATAAACGCCTTCATTTAAACCGTCATTATCTCTTAAAGCATCTAAATAACGATTATGTTGACGAGCTGCTTCACCTAACAGACCAGTCTTATCCTTAAATTTATCTAATTCTTCTAGCACTACAAAAGGAATAAAAAGATTGTTGCCCTTTAATTTGAACATGGAATCTTTATCATATAATAATACGCTAGTATCTAAGACAAAAATCTTACGTTCGTTTTTTTCTTCTTCACTCTCGTCTTCTTCATCTTCTTCGACGTCAACTAAACCTAATGAATCTAGCACTGAATCTGCAATAGGAATCATTATATACTGTTGCTCGTCTTCGAGAGAGGGTGTCCCAAAATTTGTAAACTTTTTATTCGCTTTTTGTTTTGTCATTTGTAAAACTTACCTTTTCTGAATATCATTTAATCATGATATTTGAATTGTAATTAGGAAATTCAAATCGGTAAAATGGAGAAAATTAAATGTCTAATGAAAAAAATCTAGCAGAAAAAACCTGCTTCTATTATCACAAAGAATTAAAAAAATGTTGTAAAAACACAAATTGCAGATATTTCCAAGAAAACCTGCAAGGTGCTCAAAATTGTATTATCAATGAATCAAATGAAAAAGAACACACACTTGAAGAAATAGGAGATATTTTTGAGATTTCAAGAATGCGTATCTGTCAATTAGAAAAGCAAATTGTTAATAAGCTTAAAAATATTATTTCTACTCACTAACAGGGGCTTTATAAGCTTCACCTGCTGAGGTAGTAAACTTAATAACTTCAGATACCTTTTGTCTAAAGAGACGTAAATCCTTACGCACTCTCACCCCAGCTGCACCATTACCTGATGAGCACTTCACTAAATCTGTTTTAATCGCATCCAAGATTACTTGCAATTCTTGATGTAAATCTTGTGCTTGTTGTACGAGTTCTTGCTTGACTTCCTTAGCCATGTTAAACCTTCTTTCTTTTATATTACTAATGTTTTTTTAGTTTCTTGAAGAGTATTTTCTTCTTTTTCTTTAGCTTGTAAACTATCAATCTTACTTTTTGTTAAATTTGTGATACTTTTTACAAACTCAGGATCTTCTGAATTCAATGCTAATCCCTGGATTATCCTAGCAATACATTGTTCAGTTACCCCATACTTTAAAATTTCTTGTACAATCACTCTGGTTCTTTCAATTGAACTTAGAGTTTCTTGAATTTTATTTGGTTGAGTCATATCATATCTCTCTGAAATGTTTGTTGTTTTACTGAAAAGCGTCCATCTGTAAAAATTAAAAATTTACATATCACTTTATTGTCAACATTTTTCTTAGATAAAATAATTTTATCATTACCTTTGTTTTCAATTAAATGCACACACATTTCATAATCTGCAATATCCATTTTATTCTTGCTTAAAATATCTAATAAATCAGGAGGAATAGAATATTTTAAATCTTCTAAATTAGTGACCAGATCTACATAATCATCACTATTTTTTAACATTTCCGACTTGCAAATATCATATACACGATGAACAGCATCGCAATTGTTGCATTTGACATACTTTTCAATAGGTTGTGAAAAATCTTGATTATCATTATCTTTAAACAGGGTGAAAACTGGGAATTTGTGAAAAATTATATTATCTTGTTTCTTATACTGTGGTAAAATACATTGACATTCTATCAAATGCTTTAAATATTTCATGTTAACTACTTCTTTTCTTGTGACTCTTGCTTCGCAATATCTTTTGTCAAGATCTTGACAACATTATCAACTAACAAATCTCTACCTGCTGTAAATTCTTGTTCGACAATCTTCTTAAGTTCAGCGACAATTTCATCATGCAATTTATATTTATCACAAACTTCATAAACAATACGCCCTAGCATCTTTTGTCTAATCACGTCAAATAATTCATAAGTTGTTTTACCAAATAAAGCTGTATTAAACACCTTCTTTTCAATAATCTTCTGTACAATCTTTTCCTTGATTTCAGGTACAACTGCTGAAATTTCAGCTTTCACTGTCTCTAATAGTGTTTTTTTAGCGGCCATTTTTTCTTCCTTTTTTATTTTTAAACTTAATACTAACAGCAATGTTTTGCAGCTTCTGATAAAATTCTCGAGCAAACCTTTGAGAGATTTCCACCATCGCCATCGCATATTTCTTATCATTGATAACTGTAATACCATACTTTGTAATAGAATTATAAACAAATATCGCTGTATTTAAATCCATAATTAAATTTTTTTTACTTTTTGGTATCAAAATGTTTACTTTCTTAGATTTTATACGCTTCTTTCTCAAATTCAAATACTCTTTATATTCTTCTCGTAAAGCCAATTGTTCATTAATCTCAGTAATTAAACGATTAGATATATCATCTCGACATTCAAACTCAAATCCATCACTAAACAAAATTACATTTTCTAATTTGACTAGTTTCTTCTGCACTTGTACAATCGTTGGATCTCCATCTTCAATTTTAACAGGAGACACACCTAAACACTGACATAAATCATCAAATTTCATAGGATCATCATTAATAAAAGGACACTCATAAATTAATACAGGTATTTTATTATAAACTATATTTTTTCTAATTTGCATTACACAATTTAAATTAGTCCCACGACATAACACTACAATTATCTTGTTTTGATTATTAGCACTCTCGTTATATAAAGGTTGTAAATCAGTATCTCTCTCCAAAAAACCATCAATTGCCACAAAGATAATATCTCTTTTACTTCTAGTCGTCTGAGAAAATAAAATGCTATTTAACTCTTCATGACATTTAATATTTTCAAATTTTGTTAAATTTTCTTTTTTAATTTCAATTTTATGATTATTTGAAGGCTTCACATTTAACATAGCATCAGGACCAGAAATATCTAATAAAGATAGAAACAAATTAATACCTTCTTCACTTAAAAAATCCTTTAATATACTAATCAAATCTTCTTTTTTAGCATGTTGACGATAATAATTTAAACTGATTTCTTTTTGTGTATGTAGGGTGTATAGATTTTTTAATAATTCTTTCGAACAATTTGGAAATATCTTTTCACTTTCAACTAACCAATCAATATAAAAAGATCTAAATGGCGTCTCATTTAAAACATTTGACAAACTTAATTTATAAAAAAAATTATTATTCTTGCTATACACATTCCCAATACTATCAACTAACTTTAACTTTCCTTCTTCAAAGTTATCGATAAACCTTTTAATTTTTACCAAATCTGTTGTTAATTGACTAATCATTTTTTAATTACCAGATCCATGCAATTTGATATTCATCTATTATTTTTTGTTTTTGAATATTGGTCATAAATTCATCAACGTATCTACCTTTACCTAAATTTCTATTGTTATCATCAATTAAAATTAAACAACCAGAATTAATTTTTGATTTGATTGCTAAAAATTCTTTCATATGATGAAAAGAACTAGGATGAGGATTATTCCAATCTAAATCAAAAGAATCTAGATATAAAAGATCTATTTGAGATAAATTTTCTTGTAAAGAAAGTTGATGCAAAAAAGATACGCTGTCTTGACAAAAAAGTGTACAAAGATTAGAAACCTTATTTTTTGTAAAATTAACTGTCACTTGAAGAATATCAACCGAATATACTTTCCCTCCAAATATATTAATAAATTCATCCCATAATATGGTACTCATTCCATCACCATCAAAATTATTTTCAATTCGACACATGCCTGTTTCAACTATAAAATAGCTGTCTTTTTTTAAAGAAATTAAATATTTAAAAGCATTCAGAAAAGAATTACTACGATGTCTTAATTTGTGATAATAATTTTGCATAAAATTATTTAAAAATAATTGTGATTTTTGTTCAAAACTTAATTCTTGCAATTTTAAAAATACCTCTTTTTATTTGTTTAAATTTAATATAAAAAAAATATTATAAATTTACAATTTAAATTCTGATATAGGATTCATGAAAATCCTGTGGAAAGAGTTCCTTATTTTTAGCATAAACTCTTTCCCAATCTGAATCAAAAATATAAGTTGTAGCATGGTCATTTTCATTACGCACAGATCTACCTACTGACTGAATAATAGTTCTAATGGTTTGTGTATCATACCACCACTTCCATTTATGCATCTTCTTACGCACCACCTTATCACCCAAATAAGGAAATGGTATTTTACAAATCACCTGAAAACGACTCAAATCATCTTTTAAATCAACACCCTCTGCCATTGATGGTGACAATAAAATTGTAGGTTTATCAGACGAAGAATGTTGTTGCAACATTTTATCACGATCAGTGCCATGTGCTAATAATAAACGACCACTCTTAATATTATCTTTAATGTATTTTGCTACTTTTACTGAATGTGTATGAATAATCCCTTTATCGGTTTTATGTTCATCCATAATACTTTTAATAGCTTTAACTAAATTTGGCAATGTAGCATCTATATTATTAGCTGACATACTACCTACAGGTGAAAAGACTGTCGGTTTGTTTTGTGGATTAAATGGAGATGGTTCTTTAACACAAATTACATCTTTCGCATCTAAACCTAATGTTTCCATATAACCTTCAGACGAAACAATTGTTGCCGACATAAAAACAATCTTTTCTGCATATTCAAGTAAATACTCCTTAGCATACTGAGCAATATCAATCGGCTTAAAATTAAATTTAATATATCCTAATTTTTCAGTTTCTTCCGTCTCACAAATCCAATTCTCTTTGTCATACAAAGAAAGAAACTTTTCAATCTTTGAATAATGACCTTTCATCATGTCAACTTGCTTTAATAAAGCTA
>JACCDO010150263.1_pt1 | contig 17479 bp, 15 predicted proteins | sample 7446101 | NCBI WGS metagenome assembly JACCDO01 (sample SAMN15323440, study PRJNA562643) | freshwater metagenome | isolation source: river surface water | place: USA:Blue River Watershed | collected 2017-08-16 | reverse complement strand
TTTTTTTTATAATATTTAATTTTATACGTGTAAGTTATAAAAATATAGTTTATAATAATTTTATAATAAAAAACTTTTCTTTAAACAAAGGCTGTTAATATGGCAACAAATATTCTATCTGAATATCAAGATTTAATTAAGCAAAATCCTTTACTTACACGTGAACAAGAAATTGCATTAGCTAAAAAAATTAAAGCTGGTGATAATAATGCTCGTCAAAAGATGATTGAAAGTAACTATCGTTTAGTAATTAACATTGCTAAGAAATATCATGAAAATCATCGTAATATTGATTTTGGTGAAATATTATCTGAATCCCAAATTGGTTTAATTAAAGCAGTTGATAGATTTGATTGGGAGAAAGGCTTTAAGTTTAGTACTTATGCTTGTTGGTGGATTAAACAATCAATCATGTCATTTATTAATGATAGTTACTCTGTAATTAAAACGCCTGGTAACAATCGTGTGATATTAGCTAAAGCGCAAAAGATTCGTAAAGAATATCAAACTAAATTTGGTGTTTTACCTTCTAATGAAGAAATTTCTACTTTATTAGGTGTTTCATTAACAACATTAGTAAATGTTGAGAATTCTCATGTTAATGTTATATCAATGGATGCAGAAATTAAAAATTCTAAAAATGGCTCATCTATTTCACGTACTCGATCTGTTGTTGAAACGATTGAAAATGAAGAACAAGGTGCAGAACAATTAATGATTAATAACGAATTACGTCAAATTCTAATTGATTCTTTAAAACTATTAACGTCCCGTGAAGAAAAAATCTTACGATTAAGATTTGGTTTATATACGCCTAATAATGATATTGAAAATTTTCCAATGACATTTGAACAATTAACAACACTACAAAACGAAGAGGTATAATATGAAGAATAAGTTAACACAAGATTTACGTGGCGAATCAAAAAAGAATGTTTCAGTTGTAAATGAAGGAGGTTTATCTTATAATGAGATTAGCGAAATCATGACATGTCAAGGTGATAAAATGAATCATTCCAATGTACGTGCTATTATTTTAAAATCATTCATGAAAATAGCAGATAATATTTCAAAAGAATATGGTTTAAAACATGATTATAACAAACTTCTTGAAATTGCAATTAGACCTGATTTTCAAGAAAGTGTTGTTGAAATTTTAGATGAAGAATTAAATAAAAAAAGAAAGAAGAAATAATGACAGTACGTAAATTATACATTTATCCTGACCCGCCATTAAAACAAAAGATTACAAATTCAGACGTAACAATTGAAAATGTTAAAGATGAAGTAAAAGATTTAATTGATACATTAAAGCATTATGAAGGTAATTTTTATATTACTTCTAACAATATTGGTTTATCAAAAAGGATTGCAGTAATTGATTTACAAGCTGTCTATAAAAAAGAATTTCCAGAGACAGATAGATTTTTAGTAATGGTAAATCCTGAAATTGTAGAATTCTCGAATGAGATTGTAGAATTGCAAGAGGGATCTATTTCAACACCTGATTTTGTTACATTAAATAAAAAGAGTAGAAGTGTTAAGGTAAAATTTGATAAAGTTGTTTTAAAATTGCAAGAACAATTGGAATCAAATGTTGTTATGGAAGAACCTAAAACTGATGATGTAACTGTGATTAATAATAAATTAGATTTTGAAAAATTTGATTTTCAAACTGATGTTATTACTATTTGGGAAGGTCTAGCTTATGTTGTGCAGGCTGCTGTTTCTCAACTTGATGGCAAATGTTATTTAGATAATGTTTCTTGGTATAATAGAGAAAGATATTTAAAGAAAAGACGTAAAACAGTTAAACAGTTTCAAAATTGGGTAAAAAGTAGTTTAATGGGCATTAATACTACTGCACAAAAGAAGAAGTATAAATTTGCTAAATAGAATTTCAGATTATCTTTCTTTTTTAAAATTTTTGCAAATTAAACGCTCAAATCGCCCTATTGAAAAAACAGCAGAAATACAACAAAATAAAAAAGAAGAAAAAAAAGATAATCAATCATTATAATTAAATAAAAAAAGGAATAATGATGTTATCTAATAGTAAATTAGAAAAATTAGAATTAGCAGTTGGAAAATGTTTTGCTAAAGCTCATTTAAATAAAGAAGATATTGATATAATTTTAGCTGCAACTGATGATGAATTTTATCATAATATGAATTTATTAATGGACCAAGTTAGATCTGTTAAGCTATGGTGTCAAATTGAATGTCAAAGAATATGGGGGCAATCTTATATGACTGGTTGTCCTGAAGATAGAACAATTAATGTATCACCTTACTCAAAATATTCTTATAGAGGATATAGAACATAAAATGAAGAATACTTTACGTGAAGCCTTTAATTATTTATTTGAACAAGAAAATGATGAGCAACAAAACTCAAATAAGTCTACTTCAAAACAAAAATTATCAAGTCTTTTTAAACGATCATACCCAGAATTTGTTCCTTTATTAGGCGCTTTAACAATGGATAATGATTTTATGGCTTCATTAGAAGGTGACGGAGATGGAGAGGATAAATTAATTGTAACAACAAAAAGTATACGTTGCGGTGATTTATTACCTATGCAAAACGAAATTGGTGCAAGAGAAAGTTTGGATTTACCTTTATCATCTAATGTGCCACGTGATAATATTATAAAAATATGTAGTACAAAAGAATGCGGCCCAAGCGTATATGATTTTAAAGGTAGATTTATTATTACATCTGGGGGTAAATATATTGTAGATGGTCATCATAGATGGTCATCTCTGTTTGTATTAAATCCGGACTGTATAATTCAGGTAAAAGATATTGGTCAATATAAAAAAGGTGTTGACGCATTAAAGATTTCTCAAATTATTATTGCTGTTTTATTAAAAGCAAAAGGTAAATTAAAATCTAAAAAAGCAAAGGGCTTAAATATATTAAATGCATCACGTGAAGAATTGCAACAGCATATTGAAAAAATAATTACTGACGATTTTATACATAATTATATCGAAGCTAATATCGATGAAGATGGTGAAAGTTTAGGAAAAAACTTTGAAAATAAAGAACAGGTAATTAATAAAATTTTAAATAATTGTTTGCAACTTCAAAAACAAGGAATTGAGCAGAATTCAAGTCAAAATGATAGAGAAATTATGCCTCAATTTGACGATAATGGAAATTATTTAAGTCAGGCTTCAAATGGTGAAGTCAACTTAAGTGATGTTAAAATTGCAATGAGTGAACATAAAAAACAATTATCACGATGGAAGAGATTAGCAGGTTTATTATGATAAAAAAGAAATTAAGTTTAAATGAAGCATTAACAATGGAACCAATGAAAGCAGTAATTGATTTTGCAAATCAAATTTCAAATAATATGAATAATAATTTGCAAAATGATGGTAGAAATTTTGATTATGGTCAAATAAAATCTGATTCAGATGAAGGACAAATGGCAAAAGAAACCTGTTTAACGATTATTAGAAACGCTAAACAATTGGATAGTTATCTTAGAAATAGTGATGATATCCCTGAATGGTGTCAAACACATTTGGCAGTCGCAGAAGATAGACTTACAACTGTCTTAAATTATTTACAATCAAAACAAGGAAAAAACTAAAAACAATTGAGTAATTTTTTTAAAACAATATTTGAAGTATGTTTATTGATAGTATTATCAATTTTGGCTTTTTTTTATATTTTATTTGAGGAACTATTTAATTTTATTAAAAGGAGAAAAAGAAAAAAATGATAAAAAAAACAATATTTTTTTTATTAGGTTTATTATTGACATGTTGCACAAATACATCAACAGAAAACAAACTTAATTTAAAGTCTGATAAAACAGAAATTACATCTGGCGAGAGTTTAAATGTTAAATATAACATAAACCCTGAAATTGTTAAAATGCGTGCTGCGTTGATTTCTGGAAATGGCAGAGCAATTGAAATTTATAATTTTCAACCTGCTAATGGTATCTTTAATATTCGTAGGGCTTTTTCTAATTTAGATAGTTTGAATTATTCTAAAAATAATACTTTGGAATTTTTAGCATTTAACAAAGATGATCAAATTATTTTATCAGATCAAATTCCTATTATATTAAATCCATCAATTGTAATTAAATCATTATGTGCAACGGCCAATTGTAATGTATTAACAGGAAATGTAATAGGTAATTTACCACAAAAAATAACAATTGAAACGTTTGGTATGCAACCTGTTAGTTACAAATACATTATTAATACTAAAAAAGATAGTGTAACATTTTTACATAATTACAATTCACCTGTTTCAAATGATTATTTAGATAATATCGTTTGGCAACCTCCATCCGAGGATGAATCTTTTTATTTAACATCGATTATTGTGATTGCGACAGATAAAGATGGTTTCGAAACAATGAATGCGTTGCCTGTGAAAGTTGTCAGACCAATTGAAATTAGATATGATGGTTCATATGAATTAGCACAGGTTTTTGAACCAATGCCAGTGTCTGGTTGCATTACAGGCAGTATTGATAATCGAATTGAATATAACGAATCTAAATCAGAAACACGAGAAAATTCAATTGATATTATGATTAGTAATAATTGGAATAATTCAGTAGGTTTATCTGTATCACAGGAACTCACAGAAGGTATTCAAATATCGCAGTCAGTAGGTAACTCAGTTTCTTCTACTTCTGAACAATCTGAGAGTTCTGAGAATGGTTGGGAGACATCTCAATCTACTGGTACATCAAATGAATTTAGTTGGTCAACTTCTAATGGTGAAACTTGGGATTTTAATAATTCAAATTCTGTTAGTACATCACAAACTAATGAAACGCAAAATGAGATAAATGGTAGTGTTACTGTTGGCGTTGAAGGTGAAGGCAGTCTTCCTTTATTAGGTAAAATTGGTGGAAATGTATCTACAACAGGTGGTGTAAGAAGGGGATGGAATAATTCAAATACAAATGCAAGTGAAAAAACTCAAGGTTATAGTGTAGGTGGAAATACTGAGAAATCACAATCGTATGGTTCTGTTCAATCTTCTGAAAGCACAACAGGTTTAAGTGGCGCTTATGTGGTAGGTAAATCATTTTCGAATTCACTTGAAACGAATGAAGAAAAATCAAATACTCGAGTTTGGGATATGACGAATGGAACAACCAATGAAAATGTCGTATCAACAGGTAATGAAGAAAGTATTAGTAAAGCACAAACTAGTTCAACATCAGTAACAACATCATTTAATTTTTCTGTATTTTTACCAAGGGAAAGAAAAGGCGTATTTTATCGTCAGACTAGTCGTTGGATCCGTGAGATTAAGATTATTACTTATGATATGAACGGTACACCTAAATTGGCTGGTAAAATGTTGGCAAATGAATGGAATTGGGCTGTTTCAATGTCAATTGGTGAAACATGTCAAGAAATAAGTATACCAAATAATATGGAATCAGCTGCTTGTTTTATTGAACCTTGTTTTTAATTAAATTACTCTTTTTCTAATTCGACATTTTTTATTTTTATTTTTGGCTTTAATTTTATTTTTTTATTTAAGACTCTTTCATAAATCAATGTAATATTTTTAACAGTTACTTCCTTCAATTTTTCAAAAATATTTTCCGATAATGATAAATCCAAATCATCATTGCTACCTGTAAATTCATTCTTTCTTTCTTGTTGCACTGAACTTGCAAAATCAAATGATAGTCTTTGTAAAATATCTAAATTCTTTTCTTTCGATATAAATTTTTTAATTATTTTAATAAATTCATCTTTTTTAATTTTTTTATTTATTGCATTATTGATAATTTGATTTATTTCTTTTATTTTTTGTTCAATAAAAGAAAAAGAAAAGTCAGATAATTGAGTTAATTCTTCTAATGGCAATACATCGTGAAGTGTTTCTTGGGCAATTTTTAGTAAATTTTTATCTAATAATAATTGAACATCTTTAAAATTATTTGTAAATTTAATAAATCCTTTTCTGTCTGCAAGTGATAAAAGGTATTTTATAACTTCTTCATTATTAAAATTTTTCTTTTGCAAATCTTTTTTAATTTCATAAACAGAAATAGTTGATTTATTTTCATAATTATCAAAAAGCCAATATAAAAATCTTTCAAAATCTTTATTCGTAAAAAATTTTTCATTTTCAATATTATCAATATCATGTAATCCTTCATGAATTAATGATGATAATGTTGTTAAATAATAATGATTAAAATCATTTGAGACAGTATTTAAGTCTTTATCAGAAAAAACAACTTCAATTGTTTTTGAAGATGGATCGTATCTAGCCATATAATCTAACGTTTTAGCTTCAGTAGGCGAGTAATATTTAAATAGTAATTTAGCACCATTAAATGTTTTTAATTTAAATTCTAAATTTTGCTTGTTTTGAATTAAATCCTCTGTTTCTTTGATAAAAGAATTAGTATAATCTACCAATTCATTAAATTGCTCATTATTAACATTTTCTGCACTTTTATAATACATCGTTAATTTAACAGCTTTGAATTGAGAAACATTATCATTTTCATCTGTCATTGGTAAACATAAATAATTATTTGCGTTTTCAATTGCAAACATTTTAGTAGTACTAATTTCACAAACTTTTTGTAATTGCGTCATATCATTGGCATTTATTATTATATTATTTTTTTTATCATCCATGTTTTGTGATTTTAAAAATTCTATAATTTCTTTTTCATTTATATTAAAAAAAGCGCGTTTATCTTCTTTAAGATTAACAGTTACAATATTGTTTAATTGTTGAAAAGAATTTTTTAAAAAATCATGTAATTCTGTAAAAAAACTATTTGTTATTTTTTTAATATTATCGCTTTTGTTATTAATTAATTCATGAAATATTTTTTTTGCAGCTCCTGATATAATAAAGAAACAGAATTTTAATATTCTTTTACTGGCATGTAATAATTCTGGAATAATTGTAAAAAATAATTGTTTGATTTTTTTTTTAAAATATTCTGATTGTAATAATAAATCTGATTGATTGAGATTGATATTACTATCTTCTTCATACAATGATTGATTATTATATTTAATATATAACGTCATTTTTATCCCTTAATAATATTTAATAAATATTTAAAGGATAATTAAAATGTCTGCATGTCAACAAAGAAAAGAAAATATTTTACGTGATTTCATCATGGAAACTTTAAAATCTAAAAAATATTCTGGTTCATATCCTCATGAAAATTATGGGAATGGAAACGTGAATGATATGTTATTAGATGAAGAAGGTTGGATAACAGATCCTAATGATCGTAAAGAAATAAAGCAATGGTATTTAGATATGGGATTAGCTTATAAATAATTTATCGTAAGAGTTTTGCAATTAGTTTTCGTAAGGCACTTTCTGTCATTGTTACTTGAGAATCTACCTCTTTAGTACGATTCTCAATGTCTGGACCCCAAATATAATTAATATAAAAATTGGTAGTAGGTAAATCTTTTAAGTAATAAACCATAACTTTCTTTAAGTCAGGTCTATTAACAACTTCATTTAATAAAAATCTTAAATCTGACGCGTGGAATTGACCTGGATCTTTTCCTTCTGTTACAGATGGTAATTGTTCATATACTCCTAAGTCTTTACATAATGAAATATATCTGGATGGTAAACGTGTGGCTGGTGCTGCAAATTGAACTGGATCTGCTATTTCAAGACCTGGATTAATTCTGCTTTTAACAATAGGTGTTTGATACATTGGGATGATACGTGCAGCGTCAGTTTGATCAGCGGCATCAGCTGCTGCATTTGCTGCATCTTCTTCTGTTGTTGCTGCTGCGACTTCTTCACCTGCATCACCTTCCTCTCCACCACCATCAATTACTTTTTGTGAACCACCGAAATATACAGTAGTATTAGGTCTTAGTTTTGAACCTTGCATAATTAAAGAAACTGCGCAATCCATTGGACTTGAATGTGGAGCTGTGATAAAGTCAATTTTGGCTGATGTTAAATCTTCACATAACTTTTTCCATAGAATAATAGAATCAGCTGAAGTTATCATTTTATCATTTCCGATTTTACGTACACTTTTATCAGATGAAGGATTACTGATTAATACCAATATTTGTTGACATCCTAATCCAATATAATGTTCAATCATTTTTCTATGACCCATATGTGGTGGTTTGAATGAACCTGGAATAATGCAGAGTTTATCTGTTGAAGGTAATTGTTCCCAATCAAATTTTTTGGCATAATAGCGTGGGAATTGAATAGGCATGCTTTTTGCATAATTAAAACCGATTAATTGATTAATAGGAGCATAAGCGCCTGTTAATTTCATTTTTGAACCCATGTAATTAATTACAACACCTTCGACAGGATCGATTTTTAAATATTTGGCTTTATCTATTACTTCTTCTTTGTTGTTAACATCAATAGGTATATTTAACTTATCACAGGCGTTTTTAATTAATAATTCAATTTTACGTACTTGCTCGCGACCTTTGTCAATAAATGCATTGTTATTAGTATATCGTTTAAAGTTTTTATCACCAATATCTGAATTTGGATTTTGTGACATAAATTGGTCATAACTACTATAAGATGAATCTCTATTATATTGATTTTTATATTTAACGCTTGGGAAGTAAGGTAAACTATAATAATCTTTGAGAGCGTTAATCAAATCAGTTGTCATTCTTTGGGATTCTTTTGCAGCATATTCAGGTGACATTAAGGTTGAACTAACGCCTTGTAAAAGCTTAACACCTAAATTATAAAAGACATCTTTAAAAATACGAAAAGTTTCATTAACTTCGCCTTTTAAATTAAAGATAACTGAGCGCAAGAATTTATTTTGATTTGTGGTGGTAAAAATACTTAAGTCTGTTAATACATCAATTTCAGATTTGCCTACATTATAAGGTGCCTTTTGTAAATCCTTTTTGGCACCAGCAGCACCAGCAGCGACTGATGAGCTTAATGATTCAGGTGAATCTAAATCTTCTTTTTTAAATGATTGATTTACTATATAAGAAGCCAAATAACGTGCGGCATCAGGTTTACTACTAAAGATTTGAGGAAAAGAATCTACAAATTCTTTTGAAACTCTGTCAATTTCAGTTGGAACCAATTTAAAAGAAAAGAAATTTAAGACATCAGCAATTGTATCACTGTCTTTGAAACTATAATTGGATTGCACTGTTATTAAGTCTTTTAAAAGTAAATTTACATCATCTTCAGATAATTGATTTAATGTAAGTAATTCTTTTCCACCATATGAAAATTCAAATTCTTTAGGTTTAAAATATTCTGGATTTAAGCCTTGAATTAATTCTTCATTAGTAACTTTAATCATGGCATTTTTTAAAGCTGCTGTGAATTTCATAAATCTGGGATCGTTATAAGTGTCAAAACCTTGTATATCACCAACTTCAGTATCATCAACCCAATCAGTTTTTTGTTTACCTTTACCTGCATCATAAACGTAATAATCTTTTAAACCATGCATTGCAATACGAAAAATACCGTAATCTATTTGAATAGGATTATCAGAATAAAGAATATCACAGTTTACGTATGTACCTCTAAATTGTGTTTCGATATCTTCACCAGTTTTACCTTGCATTTTTAATTGTAATTCAGGTAATGGATTACCAAAAACTTCTTGTACTAAAGCTGGTGATAATTGCATGCACCCCATTGCAATTGCTTTTGCGCCCATAAACATTGTAGGTAAACCTGGTGAGGCTGCAAATTGTTGACGCAACCAATTTAAATTATTTTGATAATTACCGACATGTTCAGGACTATCAGATCTAATAAAAACTATATCTTCAATTGTAACAGGTTGACCTGTTGGTCTAATAGAAAAATGCAAGTTAGCTGATCCATCAAATTTTTCAGGAACACTAATACCTTTTGAAGTTGATTGAATCATATCTTTAATTTGGCCAATTGTCATTTCCTTAACTTCATAAGGATGTGACATATGTTTACCAGCGCCACCTTCCAATAATACATTAGTTAAAGAATATTTTCTTTTATTATTTTCAAATCTGATTTTAGATTGATAATTTTCTAATAATCTTCCTAAAATTTTTCTTGAACGTTGTTCTAAACGCATAGTATTCCTTTTTAATTTTTTTATATAAATATTTGTAAAGCACGTGAAATTTATATAAAATAATATTATAATTTATTATATCTTATATTTATTATATTTTCTATTTATTATGGAGCATTTTATGCCAATTTCTCTAGGTTACGCCTGTATCAATACACAATTACCTTCTCCTAATTCAACAATGCGTCGTGCAACTTTCGACCAAAAAGGTTTGATTTATGCCGGCGAAATTACACTTAAAAATTTTAAAACCATGATTCCAATTATCGAATGGAATTATCGTAATAATATTAATGTATATCGTATGTCTTCTGATATGATGCCTTGGGCTTCTGAATACGAAATGGAAGCTTTACCTCAATGGTCTGAAATTAAATCAACATTATCTCGTATTGGTCATTTAGCAACAGGTTATAACCAACGTCTAACTTTCCATCCAGGTCAATTCAACTGTCTAGCCTCTGATAAACCTAACGTGATTGCTAATTCAATCAAAGACTTAAATATACACGGTAAGTTAATGGATCTTATGAATTTACCTAAAACACATCGACATAAAATCAATATCCATTTAGGTTCAACTTGCGGTGCCCAACATCAATATGCTATGGATAATTTCTGTCGTAATTTTGAAATGTTATCTGATAGTGTTAAATCACGCTTAACTATTGAAAATGATGATAAAAAAGGTATGTTTAGTACCAAAATGTTATATGAAGGTGTTTATAAAAAAATCGGTGTCCCAATTGTTTATGACCAACATCATCATGAAATCGGTCCACAAGATGTCAGTGCTAACGAAGCAATTCATATGGCTTATGAAACATGGGGTAATATTCGTCCTGTCTGTCATCTCAGTAACAGCAAAAAAGAATATGAAGACAGTTCAGTTGTAATTACTGCACATTCTGATTATATTTATAAACCTTTTATTGATTACGGTTTAACTGTCGATGTTGTAATCGAAGCCAAAATGAAAGAACAAGCAGTTTTAAATTATCGTGCCAAATGGAGTGATCATGTTATTTACGAATAGAGAAAAAATAATATACAGCTTTTATTTATCTTTTTTAATTTTTTTGTTATTTTTCTTATATATTGATGAAATTAAATCCAGTTTTGCTCAAACAACTGAAACACGTCAATTAACAGAAGAAAATCAAGAATTAAAAAACGAATTAAATTTTTTACGAAATCAATTAGAAGAATTAAAAAATGAAAAATTCAACGCCAATTTTAAAACATGTCGTGACCTTTGCAAAAGCGTAATTTGTGGAAATAATTAAAATGACACAAGAACAATATGTTTTTTTATATACACAATTAAGCGACATAATTCAAATGTCATGCGATTTATTATTACAATCAGACTTTTTAATTAACTTTCCAGACTGGAATAATTCATGGTATCTTGTTAATTATAACATTTTAAACGCATGCGAAAAACTAGGATATATTTCCGAAACATGCCAAAACTCTTACTAAATTAAAATAAAGGAATTATATGTCAATCGATTTAGATTATTTATTTGCCTCCAAAGAAGAAAAGCAAAAAATTGACAAAGCCAAAAAACAACAAAAAGAAGCAGAACAACAACAAAGATTAGAAAAAGATAAAGAATTAGATCCCTCTGTCGACTTCAATAAAAATCCATTCATGTATGATTTAAAAGAACTAGATCGCAAAAAATTTATTTGTCTACCCTACAAAAGAGAAATTGACAGAATCTTAAAAGAAAGTTATCACGCCGACGCCTCTCAAGAACTAGACGCCCTCTACGAAAAATATATCAATATGGGCGACTTCTTAGGCGCCGACAGCTGTCGTAAAGGTTATGTCACACTAGGCACCCAACTCAAAGAAAAATCCCAAGATCTATTCGCAGATTATATTCAACAATCCAAACGTATAGAAATGGATCCTCGCTACATCTCCTGCCGCCGCACCTTCTTATTCCTACAAAAAAAATACCCCCAAAATAAATGGTCACATAATTCAAAAAATCAACCCAATGAAGAATAACAGAAAGAATTAAATTAATTTAAGTTCCTAATATTTAAAATATATTTATATAAAAATACGTTAGGAATAATATTAAAATGAATAAAGAACAACTAATTCGGGAAATGATTCAAATTGAATTATTATATCGCACCCGACAACAAATGAAATTATTAAATGAATCTGTATCATATAAAGCTGGTGATTATGCTAGCTACTTCAGAAATAATTATGGATTTGATCCAAAGCAAGTAACAACTGATTTAAAGGTACCTGACGATAAATTTACAACTTTAAAAAATAACGCCACACAATACAGTTGGTCTACAAATACAATTGATAATTCTTTTCGAAGTGTAAATGATGTGTCAGATGAGCCTAAAAATACCCTGCTTTTATTGGACGCTCTTTTTCACTATACTTTTCTTGATAAAAAAACAAAAGCAATTATCCTAAGAAGAAATATGACTAGTGTTTACTATAATACATGCGATGAGATGTCAGAACAATTGCTAAAGCTTGAAAATAAAAGAGAAGATTTATTAGCTTTTTATAATGCATATCATAACAATTACAGCAAAGATAAAAAAGAGTTTTTCTTTTTATGGTGTGACCCTTCGCCAATAGGAAAAGGCGCGACCGAAAGATACCCTGATAAAAATACATACTCAACATATTTTGATGTAGCAGTTGGCTCAACACAAATGAAAGCTGTAGATAAGTCATTCCAGGATTCTGTAACTGCAGGTACACAAGATGAAGATTATCCTATTTTTAGTGTTGATTGGTTAAAAAAGCAAATACAAAAATTTGAAAATCAAATTAACGCGCAAAAACAAACACAAACTCAAAATAAAGTAAAGAAAGTTGTTGCTGTTCAAGCGCCTGTACAAACGATATTTGATGAACAATTTTATCTTGAATTTTTTAAAGGCGATGATGATAAGAAAAAACAATTATTAACAGACGATGGTATTAAAAACTTTTGCAATGAAATTAGTACTGGAACAACTAATAAAGTTCAAAAAGGTTTTGAAAATTTTCGTGTCGCAAAGAATATATCTACTTCACAAATGAATAGTATTATGAAAAAGATATATGCTGTTGTGTCAGATAATTGGGATACAAATAAAGAAAAATACACAAACAATCAGCATAAAATAGGAACTTATGTTAAATCATTTATAAATTTTGGTTGGTCAAAATATACTGTTAATAATATTCATGAGTTATTGGATTATTTAAATAAACCTGAGACTTTACAAAGATTTAATGATAATAATACTTTTGAATATGATATGTATCGTGATAGTACAAAACAGACCGATGATAGTACAGGTTATAATACAGGTAAAGGTGAGTTATTATTTATTTTATATTTGAAAGATGCAAAAACAGGTGGTACGACCGACAGGGATATTTTAGGATCTGACGAAAATAATCCTATTCAATATGAAATAAAACAAGGCAGTACAAAATCTTCTGAGTGCGATTTTCAAATAAAAATTGCAGCAAATACTAAATTAAATAGCAATTATTCAAAAGTCATGAATTCAGTAAATAACTTTATGAAAGGTTTTTCTGAATCTGTTCGAACCATGAGTAATATATTAAAATTAAACTCTAAATATAGTACACAATGGATTATTAATAATTTATTGGATACTGCTAACCAAAAAGATAATTTACATTCTAGGTCACAAAGTGCCGATTTCAAAGATTTAACTTATAATTTTATGAATAGTTTAATTACGAATAAGGATGGTCTAAATCGTCTTAAAAACCTTAAAGGTAGAGATAAATTTCAAATTGGCAATGTTTTTGAAAAATTAAGAAAAAACGTGTCAGGCCAAGATATAAGTTATGGCACTGATCCTGATAAACAATCCAATTTAACTATTATAGATTATATTTCACAACACAAATGGAATAAAGACAGTAAATCATCTGATGCATTAAAAAATAAATGGGTTACATTAAATCCACATCCCATTCAAAGAAATATAAAAATAGCTGTTTGTGATTTAAAAGAAGATAATAAAAACAACAGACCTAATGATGCAATATGTTCTGTATATGAGTTATTGGAAAGAATAAATCAGTTATCAGAACTTGATAATCCTGTGTTAAATTCATTAAACGGAGAAATAGAATTTAAATTATCTTCGGCTAGTTTAAGAGATTGTTTACAGGTATATTTCCTAAAAATTATAGAAGAATATAAGGCTGCGTTAGATTTTTATAAAAATGAAATTACTTCTATTAAAAAAGAAGTGGAAAACAATCCAAAAGGAATAATTGACATTTACAAACAGAGAAAAGAAGATGCTTCGCCTGAATTTAAAAGTTATTTGGAAGCTGATAAATCAACGCATAACAATGATTTTAGTTCTTTATTAAATTATAAATTATTTTTTGAATTATCACATGCTTTTAATTTTGAAGAGGAAGCTGTAATTGATATTAAAAGATATGATCAGGATCATAAATTAACTGGTGAAAAAAAATTAATTAACACGATTGGCGATGAATTTACTATTGTTGAGCCTGCTGGTGTTGATGGTACTGAAAATACAATTGATGATTTTTTTGACGATAAAAATGATGATAAAGAAGTAACGATTAAATTAACCAATAATATGAATCATGATAAATTTAAAAAAATTATGGATAGTAAATCAATATTCACTTTCTTAAATAACAATTTTGATTCAAAATCAATAATTAATAGGAATAAAAGCGACAGTTCAGCATCTCAAAATAAAAATATTCAAGCAGCAAATAATAAAAATTTGCTTTTTTTATTGGACCAATTAATTGATCAGATAATAGATATACACGCTCAATGTTTTGATGAATATGCTTTAGGGAAATCAAATGATAAAGTTGAAAATAAACTTAATAAAGGTGGATTAATATATATTGCAGAATTAAGATCTGATGAAGCCAAATCTTTTGCAATAAATGACGTTATGACAAAACATAACATTACAAATACTGGTAATCAATTAGCAGATAAAATCAAAGCAATTAAAAGTGCCAATAAAAAAGAAGGAACTTATGTTAAAGATTATGCACAATATGACGATGCAAGAAAACAAACATTAGTTACTGGCTTTAATTTATTGTTTGATTCTACAAAAAAATCAATAGGTAATATTTTTAAACAAAAAAAAGAAATTTTTAAATCTTTTGATGCTTTAAAAAACGGAATTAGTGATATATTAGATGATTTTAAAAAAGAAAATTCAAATAATTATATTCCTTTTATAAAAGAAATAGATAGTGATGATATTAAATGGCTTGAATTTAATCCTTTAAAAGAATTTGGATTGGATAACGTAACACAACAAAAAACCAATAAAAGTATTTTATTGGTTGAATTATTACGTTTTAAACAAGATTTAGAGAAACAACTTGTTCAAATAAATACAAAATTACTAGATATAGCCACAGAAACTAAAGAATTAAGTAAAGTATTAAATGGTTTAACAACAGCAAATGATATTAATGTAAATGATATGGGTAAATTTGCAAAACCTGCAAAATAATAAAAAAAATTTTCTAATTTAAAAACGTATATAATGGAATTAAATTTATAATTATTATTAAAAAAAATTATAGGAATATAAAATATAAATGAAGACTGACTTGATACGTGAGATTATACGTTTGGAATTGTTATATCGTAATAGAAATCAAAAAAAAATATTTGAGGCTGTTGAAGAAGACGATGATGATGTAACAGATAATTTAGAAGATGAAATATATTCTGATGAAGAAGAAGAGTTAGACGAACCTTTGGATGATAAAGGAAGTGGAAGTGGCGAAAAAGAAACGAATCAGATAGTACCTAGTAATAGAACTGGAAATGCTTTTAATAATTTGTTTACTTCTCAACCTAACAAGAACATTGATGCTTCTACGATAAAAGCTGTATTAAATGCAGAAAAGACAAATGATCCTTCAAAACATCAAAATGATTTAAAAGAAGTAGTATATGATTTTTTTAAATCTAAAAAATTGTCTGATTCACAATGTGCAAGTATTTATCAAGGTATTTATTTAAAAAAAGACAATATAAATTATTTGGAAAGTTTGATTAAATTTAATTTTAATAAATATACTTTATCTAAAATTGAAGAGTTAATTATTGATTTAAATAAAAATTTGGATAATATCAATAATAAAGATTGTTTTGATTATGACATTTACCGTAATAATACTTCGCCTTCTAGTAGTTTTAGTATTGGAAAAGGCGAGTTTTTATTATTATGTTATTTATCAGATGCTAAATCTGGTTTAACGGCAGGACATGATATTATAGGTTTAAAAGCTGAATATGAGGTTAAACAAAGTGGGACTGTGGATAATAACGTAGTTGATTTTAAAACAAAAATAAGACGTAAAACACAGTCAGATAGCGCACAAAAAGCTTTTTTAGATGATGTTAATAGTTTTATTAAAAAATTTATTGAATCAACAAAAAACATGGATGAAATTTTAAATTTAAGTTCACAGTATGAATCGGCATATATTTTAGAAGAATATACAACTTATAAAAAAGCTGAGGGTGCAATTGCTAAGCCTGTGGCAGGTGATACTATTAATGCATTGGGAGAATTAGATGATTTTTATGATGGTAAAAAAGATTTGGTTTATTTTGCAACAATATTTTCAGGTTTATCAGCTGTATTGAGTAATCAACATGAAGGTGCAGCGTATACTGACGTGGCTGACCATGCAAAGGGTGTTTCAAAGAATTATGATTTCGCGAATGAAATGAGAAAATTTTTACCAATAATGGATTTTATTAGTGGACGTAGTGGCGTTAAAAAAGATGCTGTTTATAATAAAAACTTTAATGAAGAAAGTTTTAATAAATTAAAAAAATTATATTTTAAATTTTCCAAAGATGCTGAAAATAAGAACAAGCCTAAAATAGAAATTGTTGATACCTCTTCTTCTAAGTTTCAAAAAGTTAAGAAGAATGATAATTCATATCGAATAACACCTGTTATAACTGTATTAAAAAATATTAAAGAATTGGCTGATGCTAATAATTTAGTTAAGAATAATGAAATAATCCATAATATTGCTGCAACTTCATTAAGTCAATGGTTTCAAATTTATTTTAATATGATTATTAAAGAATATAAAAATGCTTTAGGTTTTTATAATAAAATGTTGAATGATTTATTGAATGCATCAAATGATAATCCTACAATCAAGTATGATTTAATTGCAGATTTGCAAAACGCTGATAAAAAAGTATCTACACATTATTTAAAGTATAAAAAGTTTGGCAGTGAAGAGAATTTAAAACAATTATTAAATTATAAAATATTTTTGGATTTTTGGAAAGGTTTAAGTTTTAAAGACGAGG
>JACCDO011641596.1_pt1 | contig 17481 bp, 16 predicted proteins | sample 7446101 | NCBI WGS metagenome assembly JACCDO01 (sample SAMN15323440, study PRJNA562643) | freshwater metagenome | isolation source: river surface water | place: USA:Blue River Watershed | collected 2017-08-16 | reverse complement strand
GGTGCTGGTCCCGTGGGTCATCCAGCCCGGGGCGCCGTTCGTGAACGGGCACGGCATCGGCTTCGGCGACGTCAATGGCGACGGCCGCGAGGATATCGTCTACGGCAACGGCTGGTACGAGCGGCCGGCCGACGGCGTGACGACCCGGCCCTGGCGGCGCCGCGCCGACTGGGCGTGGCCGCACGCCAGCACGCCGATGATCGTGACCGACCTCTCCGGCGACGGCCGCAACGACATCATCTGGGGCCATGGCCACAACTACGGCCTCTACTGGGAGGAGCAGCGCGACCCGAACAAGGGCGGCAGCACCAACTGGCGGCACTACGTGATCGACGACAAGATCTCCCAGAACCACTGCCTCGTCTGGGAGGACATCGACAACGACGGCAAGCCGGACCTCATCACCGGCCGCCGCGTGCGCGCCCACAGCGGAGGTGATCCGGGAGACAACGAGCCCGGTTGCGTCGCGATGTACAAGTGGAACGCCGCCGAGCGTCGCTTCTCGAAGCACATGCTCGCCGACGGCGGCCCCGGCACCGGCCTCCAGATCCGCGTCGCCGACCTCGACGGCAACGGCTGGAAGGACCTCATCTGCGCCGGTAAGAGCGGCACGCACATCCTCTGGAACGACGGGCGGTGAACCACGAGCCCGTCCCGCGGCGGAGACGTCTCCGCCCGCGGGGCGAGTTTTCGCGTTTCCATCCGTCCGCAAGCTGCGTTGCTTAACCGCGACATGCCTCTCCGCGTCCTCATCCTCGGCGTCAACGGTTTCATCGGCAGCTCGCTCACCCGCGCGATCCTCGATCGCAAGGACTGGGAGGTGTACGGGATGGACATCGGCAGCCACAAGCTGGAGGACTCGCTCGGCGACCCGCGCTTCCGCTTCGTCGAGGGCGACATCACGATCAACCGCGAGTGGATCGAGTATCACGTGCGCAAGTGCGACGTGGTGATCCCGCTGGTGGCCATCGCCAACCCGATCCAGTACGTGAAGGATCCGCTCCGGGTCTTCGAACTGGATTTCGAGGCCAACCTGGACGTCGTCCGCAAGTGCGCGAAGTACAAGAAGCGCATCATCTTCCCCTCGACGTCGGAGGTCTACGGCATGTCGCCCGACCGGAAGCTCGACGAGTCGTCCAGCCCGCTGGTCTACGGTCCGATCGAGCGCCAGCGCTGGATCTACGCCTGCTCGAAGCAGCTGCTCGACCGCGTGATCTATGCGTACGGCGTGCGCGACGGCGTCGATTACACGCTTTTTCGCCCGTTCAACTGGATTGGACCGAAGCTCGACGACGTGCTCGAGCCCAAGGAAGGCAGCTCGCGGCTCTTCACGCAGTTCATCTCCAATGTCATCTTCGGGAAGCCGCTCCAGCTGGTCGACGGCGGCCGGCAGACGCGCTCCTTCACCTTCATCGACGACGGCGTCGACGCGCTCCTGCGCATCATTGAGAACCGCGACGGCGCCGCCTCGCGCCGAATCTTCAACCTCGGCAACCCCCGCAACGAGGTGAGCGTGCGCGAGCTCGCGAAGCTGATCATCGCGGCGTTCCGCGAGTTCCCCGGCTACGAGGATCACGCGAAGCGCGCCCGGATCGTCGAGGTGCCCTCGGCGAAGTACTTCGGGAAATATTACCAGGACATCCAGAAGCGCGTGCCGTCGATTGCGGCCGCCCGCCAGCAGCTCGGTTGGGCACCGAAGGTCGACCTCAAGCGCGCCATCCGGCTTACGCTGGAATACCACCTCGCGAACCAGAATTACCGGCTGGAGTGAGCCGGCCCGCCGCGTCCCGCCCGCCATGCCCGTCCGCCTCGCGCTGAAGGTCGACGTCGACACCGACCAAGGCACGCGAGAGGGCGTGCCCAACCTGCTCGCCGACCTGCGGGAACACGGCGCGACCGCCTGCTTCCTGTTCTCGCTCGGGCCCGACCAGACCGGCCGCGCGATCACGCGCATCTTCCGCCCTGGCTTCCTGCAGAAGGTCGGCCGCACGAGCGTGGTGGAGATCTACGGATTCCGCACGCTCCTCAACGGTACGCTCCTGCCCGCGCCGCACATCGGGCGGCGCAATGCCCCGGTCATGCGCGCCGCGCGCGACGCCGGGCACGAGGTCGGGATCCACTGCCACAACCACTACCGCTGGCAGGACCACCTCCACCGCATGACTCCCGCGGAGGTCGCGGCCGAGTTCGGGGCCGCCCGCGCCGAATTCCGCCGGATCTTCGGCTCGGAGGCGCGTACTGCGGGAGCGGCCGGCTGGCAAAGCTCCGCTGCGAGCCGCGCGGCCTACGACGACGCGGGGCTGCTGTACTCCAGCGACACCCGCGGCGCCGCGCCTTTCTTCCCGCGCATCGGCGGGACCGTCTTTCGTACGCTCGAGATCCCCAGCACGCTGCCGACCCTCGACGAACTGATGGGCCGGCCGGAATTTCCCGACACCGCGCTCGCGGGCCACCTGTTGTCCCTTCTCCGCCCCGACCGCCTCAACGTCTTCACCCTGCACGCCGAAATTGAAGGCATGGGCCGGCGCGGGATCTTCCGGGAGTTCCTCGCGGGCTGCCGCCAACAAGGCGTGGAATTCGTGCGGCTCGACGCGGAGGCGGAGCGCCTGCTCGCCCGCCGCGAGGCGCTTCCCGTGCGCGAACAGGTCCTTGCGCCGATCGACGGCCGCAGCGGGCTGGTCGCCTCCGAGGCCGCCTGAGCCGGACCAGCGGTCGTTTGACCGCCGGCGCCACCGCAACCACGGTGCCGGCATGAGAACGCCCCCGGGAGTCGCCCCGTTCCTCGCCGCGCTTTTCCTCGCCGTGCCGGCCTTCGGCCAGATCGACCGCATCACCGGCCGCGCCTTCGCCACCCGATCGGAGGTGATCGCGCGGCAAGGCATGGTGTGCACCAGCCAGCCGCTCGCGACGCAGGTCGGCCTCGACGTCCTCAAGCAGGGTGGCTCGGCGGTCGACGCCGCGATCGCGGCCAACGCCGCCCTTGCCCTGATGGAGCCCACCGGTTGCGGGATCGGCGGTGACCTTTTCGCGATCGTCTGGGACGCGAAGACGAAGCGCCTGCACGGCCTCAACGCCTCCGGCCGCTCGCCCCTCGGCCTCTCCCGCGAGGCGCTGCTGGCGGAGCTGGCGCGGCTCGGGGTGAAGACGATTCCGCCGCGCGGCCTGCTCCCGATTTCGGTGCCGGGCGCCGTCGACGGCTGGTTCGAGCTCCACCGGAAGTTCGGTCGGCTGCCGATGCCGCGGCTGCTCGCGCCCACGATCCTCTACGCCAACGAAGGGTTTCCCGTCTCCGAGCTCATCGCCTACTACTGGGAGCGCAGCGTTCCGTTGCTCGGCAAGGAACCCGGCACCTTCCTGGCCACCTTCGCGCCCGGCGGCCGCGCGCCCGCCAAGGGAGAAGTCTTCCGCAACCCCGACCTCGCGCGCACGCTCTCGGCCATCGCCGACGGCGGCCGCGACGCCTTCTACCGCGGCGACCTCGCGGCGCGCATGGACGCCTTCTTCGCGGCCAACGGCGGCTGGCTGCGCCGGGCCGACTTCGAGCGCCACACCTCGACATGGGTTGATCCGGTGTCGGTCAACTACCGCGGCTACGACGTGCATGAACTGCCGCCCAACGGCCAGGGCATCGCCGCACTGCAGATGTTGAACATCCTCGAGGGCTTCGACCTGAAGGCGATGGGCTTCAACTCGCCCGACGCGCTGCACGTGATGATCGAGGCCAAGAAGCTGGCCTTCGAGGATCGGGCGAAGTTCTACGCCGACCCGGAATTCTCGAAGGTCCCGCTGCGCGGCCTGCTTTCCAAGGAGTATGCCGCCCAGCGCCGCGCGTTGATCCGGATGGACCGCGCCGCACGCACCTACGACGCCGGCAACCCCGCGCTGCAGGAAGGCGACACGATCTACCTCACGACGGCCGACGCCGACGGGAACATGGTATCACTCATCCAGAGCAACTACCGCGGCATGGGCAGCGGCGTGGTGGTGCCGGGCCTCGGCTTCGGTTTCCAGAACCGCGGCGAGATGTTCACCCTCGAGGCCGGCCACGCCAACGACTACGCGCCGGGCAAACGTCCGTTCCACACGATCATCCCGGCCTTCGTGACCAAGGACGGCGCGCCGTGGCTGAGTTTCGGGCTGATGGGAGGGGCGATGCAGCCGCAGGGTCACGTGCAGGTCATCGTGAACCTCGTCGACTTCGGCATGAACGTGCAGGAGGCGGGCGACGCCGCCCGGTGGCAGCACGAGGGCTCGACGGACTACGACACTCCGCGGATGACCACCGGCGGCTTCGTCTACCTAGAGAGCGCCGTGCCGTGGGAGTCGAAGGCCGAGCTGCGCCGCCGCGGGCACGACCTGCGCACCGACCTGGGCGGCTTCGGCGGCTACCAGGCGATCCGCTGGGACGCGCGCAACCGCGTGTACCTCGGGGCCAGCGAGAGCCGGAAGGACGGCCAGGCCGCCGGTTGGTGATTCCTCGGGAACCGCGGCCGGCGGGGCGACCGCTCAGTGCGTCTCGACCCGCCGGAATAGCCAGAGCCCGAGGGCGGCGAAGAACACGTGCGGCAGCCAGAGCAGCAGGTCGGGCCGGAGGTCCGGCTGCTTGTCGAGCCACTTGACGGCGACCGTCAGCAGGTAGAACCCGAGCACCAGCACGAGCGCGAGGCCGAGGTTGGCCGACGTCTCGCGGCGCGAGACGCGGATTCCAAGCGGCACTCCAACCAGGGCGAAGCACAGCACGGCGGCGGCCTGCGTCCACTTCTCCATCGAGATCATCGCCAGCCGCATGCCCGCGCGGGCGTGCTCCGCGCGTTTCTCCGGCGGTGGAGTCTCGGCGGCGTGGCGCGTGCGGAGTTCCTGCAGCTCGCCGTAGGGCAGCCATTCCTCCTTCAGCCGCACGAAGTGCTGGCCCATGTAACGGTCGAGCGGGATCCGCACCTCCTCGAAGCGGCCGACGGTCACGATCCGCGGCGCCTTGCCGAAGTCCTCCGGGTCGGCGGGGTCGCGCTCCTCGACCGTCGCGCGGGTGAGCGTGGGGATCAGGCTGTTGGTCGCCTCGTCGTAATCGACGCGGCCCGACTCGGCGCGCACGAGGCGGCGCACGCGCGACTGGCGGTCGAGGTCCCACACCCAGATGTCGCGCAGCACGTCCCCCTCCCGCGCGCCGACGTAGATCACGCTGCCCTTGAAGTCGCGGATGAAGGTCTTCGGCACGATCACGCCGAGCGGATTGGCGCGGATCGCCTCGGGCAGCTCGCGGTGGAAGCGCGCCCGCGCCCAGGGAGCCGACTCCACGTTGACGTGCAGGGCGAGCAGGGTGCCGAGGATCGCGAGGATGAGCACGGGACGGGCGATCCGGGCGAGGCTGATGCCCGCGGCGCGCATCGCGGTGATCTCGCTGTCGGCCGAGAGGCGGCCCAGCGTGAGGAGCACGCCCGTGAGGATGCCCATGGGCAGCGCGAACGAGATCGCGAACGGGAAGAGCAGGGCCACGAGCCGCGCGAAGGTCGCGGCGCCGAACTGGCCCGCGAGGAAGGGGCCGAGCAGGTCGCGTATGACGTTGGGCACCGCGACCACGAACGCGAAGAGTCCGACCGCGGCGGCGCACGTGAGCAGCACGCTCTTGAAGATGTGGCGGTCGAGGAGGTTCACGCGGTTTCCCCGGCGCGGAGGTTGCGGGCGGCGGCGCGGGCGGCGAGGGAATTTCCGGCACCCCGCCGAGCGATCACTCGAACCCCAGGCCGAGCTGGCCTCCCGCGGGATCGGCGGCCGGCGCGGGGGGAGGAACGGGCTCGAGGCAGTCGGGACCCTCGTGGCGCACGTTGTTCATCCGAGGTGAAACGGGCCACGCGGTCATCAGGTCCGCGGGCAGCGGCGTGAGCAACCCTCGCAGCGCGGCCGGATCGGCGGGTTCGGGTTCGAGCCAGGCGGCCAGGCTTTCCTCCGGGAGGATGACGGGCATCCGGTCGTGCAGCTTGGCGACGACGGCGTTGGGCTCGGTCGTCACGAGCGCGAAGGTCTCCAGCGGATTCCCCGCCGGGCCCTCCCAGCGGTCCCAGATCCCCGCCAACAGGAGCGGTGCGCCGTCGCGGCGGGTGAAGTACCACGGGAATTTCCGGCCCCCGAGGGTCTGCCATTCATAGAAGCCGCTCGCGGGCACGACGCAGCGTCGTCGTCGGAATGCGTCCCGGAAGGACGGCTTTTCCGCGATCCCCTCGGCGCGGGCGTTCGCGAGGCGCGCCCCGCCGGCCGCGTCCTTTGCCCAACCTGGCACGAGGCCCCATTGCAGCGCGGCGGCCTCCGGTGTCTCCCGGCCGCGGCGGCGGATCACGGGGACCACGCTCGTCGGCGCGATGTTGTGGCGGTCGGCGAAGCCGCGGGGATCCGGAATGCCGAGCCGGCGCAGCAGAGCCTGCAGTTCGGCCTGCTTCAGGACGTAGCGGCCGCACATGGCTTTCGGCGCCGCGACGGCGGTTCAGGCCGAGATGATCCTCAGGATCTCCGCGCGCGCGTCGGGAGATTGCGCGACGATCGCCGCGACGGCCTCCTCGCGCGAACCGCGGTTGCGCACGCTCCGGCCGCCGCTGGTGGCGCAGCGGAAGCAGTGCAGGGCGATCGCCGCGTGGAGGCCCGTGCCGTGACGCGCGGCCCAGCCTTCGGGCTCCTCGCCCGTGGGGATGAAGCGGCTGGGCTCCTCGAGCAGCGGCCCGGGTTCGTCGAAGAATGTCCCGCGGGAGATGTAGATCAGCTCGTTGGCGCCCTCGATGTTCTGGTCGAGGATCGACTCGTCCTCGGCGTGGCGCACCTGCCAGTCGCCGTTGGGGCCGTCACCCGTGACCGGAGACCGCAGCTGCGGAGCCTGCGGGAAGCCGGCGAAGGTCGCGGAAAGGTCGACGGGCGTCACACCGCCCACCGCGCACCAGGCGTGCTTCGGCTGCCGGTCGAGGGTCGTGATCGGCGGCAGCGCGCCGGAGATGACCGCGATGTCGCCGGTGCGCAGCTCGGCCGCCGAGCCGAACATGCGCGCGACGAGGAAGGCATGGTACGCGTGCAGGTGCGGCCGCCAGCCGCAGTCGATGACCCCTTCGCGCTCGGCGGGGGCGTCGGTCAACAGGAAGTTCAACTCGGGCGCGATGCGCTGCCGCAGGGCCTTCAGGACGCTCATGGGACTTGGGTGGCGCCGGCGCCGGCGCGGGTCGAGCGCGTTCTGCGCGTCGGCCGAGCGGGCGTCATTCCCCCGCGGTGTCCTGCGCTTCCGGGGTGCGCGCGGCCTCGTCGAGGATGCGGCGCGCCTCGGTCTCCTGCCCGTCGGCGACCTGCAGGCGGATCACGCCGCCGAACGCGTCGTCGAGCACGAAGGCATCGATGCCGTTTTCCGTGAGCAACGAGTGGAGCAACTCGGCCTCGGCGGGATTGGAACACGTCATCACGGTGGTCATGAGCGAAAGTACCGCCGGTCCGGCGGTTTGGCGAGCGAGGCGACTGCTTTCAACCCCGCGGCTGGCGCGCCGCCCTCACTCCGGCGAGACCTTGTCCCGCAGGGCCTCGAGCCAGCCGTTAAGCTCCTTCACCTGTGCCGCGGTGAACACGGCGTCGCGGTGCGTGATCGTGTAGGACTGCAGGGGCATCTCCCGTCGGTCGATCACGTCGACCATTTCCTCCAGCTTCGAAGCCTGCTTCTTCGGGGAAAGCTCGCCGAACGAAGAGAGGTTAAGCTCGCGCTTGCCGTCGCGCACGTGCTGCGCGAGCCACCAGCCGAGGGGCTGGATTTCAGCGTACCAAGGGTAGCGGGTGTTATCCGAATGGCAGTCGTAGCAGCCGACCTGCAGCATGCGTTTCACCTCGGCGGGCGCCGGGTGCAGCGCGAGCAGGTCGGTCTTCGGCGTGGACGGGGAGAGGTTCTTCTCCGGGCGGACGAACTGCACCGCGAGGGCGGCGAGGGCGAGGCCGAGCAGGATCTTCTTCTTCATGCGGGGCGGGCGGGAAAGGCTGGGGGGACGATGAGCGGGCGGCTCGGGTCCGCAAGTCGCGGCCGACGCCGGCGGAAGGCGCGCCCCCTGCGATGACCGGAAGACGTGTTCCGTACTTTGGCTCGGCCTCCTTTGAAACTCGCTGCCCTGGCGCCGCTGAACGGTCCTCCGTCGGCGAGGAACCGGTTCAAACGTCGATGACCGGCGGAGGGCGGACGGCGCCCCAGGCGGCCGGAGGTTTTTCCGCGCCGCAATTGGGGCAGGGGATGGATATGCGCGGCGTCGCGCAATGCGGGCAGACTCCGCCCGTCGAGAACGGGTCGGACCCGCGTCCGCAGGCGGGGCAGGACCACAGCGGGCCGCCCGGCGGGGCCTGGCCGCATTCCGGGCAGCGGAAGGACGCGTGCCGCGGCAGGCGCTCGAGGGCGAGCATCAGGCGGGCGTGGCGGAGGCCCGCGAGGCACTGCGAGGCGAGGAAACCGCCCATCAGCAGGGTGAACAGCCAACGGTGCGGTTGCAGCCAAAGCAGGCCCGCGGCGAGCAGGACAACGCCGGCGATGCCCAGCACGGTGGCGACCTGCAGGCTGCGCGCGCGTCCCAGCCGGAACCAGAGCAGCGACCGCAGGATCTGCCCGCCGTCGAGCGGGTAGACGGGCAGGAGATTGAAGGCCAGCAGGCCGGCGTTGATCCAGAAGAGCGCCTGCAGGAAGTGCCGGTAGTCCGGCGATCCCGCGCCCCAGCCCAGGCCCGTCCGCGTCCAGATCAGCGCCAGGATCACCGGCACGAGGAGCGCGTTGACGAGCGGCCCGGCGGCGATGCTCCACAACTCGGCGCCCGGACGCGGCGGGGGCCGCACGAACGCCACGCCGCCGAGCGGCCAGAGGATGATCTCGTCGGCCTGGCCGCCCGTCTGCCGGCAGGCCAGCGCGTGCCCGTACTCGTGCAGGAGCACGATGACGAACAACGAGAGGTATTCCGCGATGTTCCACGCGTAGGACGAGTAGGCCCGGCTGCGCAGCGCGATCTCGAAGACCGCGAAGACGAACCACCACCAGTGCAGGTACACCCGCACGCCGAGGAGTCGGAACAGCGGTAGCGAACCCGAGCGCGACGGAAGCATCGGGCCATGCTCGCCCGTTCACTGCCGCGACGCCAATCCCGATTACGGCGCGCCGCTTGACCGTCGCGGGTCGCGGCCCACACTCGCGCGCGAATCCGCAACCCTGATGGAACCCTTCCTGATCGATGTCACGATGCCCGCGATGGGTGCCACGGTAAACGAGCTGACCGTCATCGCGCTCCGCGTCGCGCCGGGCGACCTCGTGGTGAAGGGCCAGAAGATCGCCGAGTTGGAGAGCGACAAGTCGGTCTTTGAGTTCGAGTCGCCCTGCGACGGCATCGTGCGGGCCGTGCTGGCGGCGGGCGGCGACGTGCGCCCTTCGGGATCACCGTTCCTGCGGATCGAGACCAAGGATGAATCACTGCGGCATCTGGCGTCCGGCGCCGCCCCGGCGTCGCCCGCCCCCGCGGCCGCCAAGCCCGCCGCGGCGCTGGTCTGGACGCCCAAGGCGCTCAAGCTCGCTCAGGAGGCGGGGCTTGATCCCGCCGCGGCCACCGGCATCGAGGCGACCGGACCGGGCGGACGGGTCTCGGGCGACGACGTCGCCCGTTACCTGGCGGCTCGTAAGTCTTGAGTCGACGCCGCCGCGGGCGGCGCTTTGATCGCGGGTCGATTGAGCACGAAACCCGAGACGGTCCGGATCGCCGGCGTGGGCCACGCGGCCCCGGCGAACATCCGGCCGAACAGCGAGATCCTGAAGGCCTTTCCGAACCGCACCGAGGAGGAGATGGTGCGGCTGACAGGTATCAAGGAACGCCGGCACGCGGCGGAGGACGAGTCGGCCACCGACCTCGCGGCCATCGCCGTCCAGCACGCGCTGGCGCAGGCCGGGATGAGTGCGGAGGCGATCGACGGCGTCATCATGGCGACGATCATCCCCGACCAGCCGGTACCCTCCATGGCGAGCGCGCTCGCGCGGCGGCTGGGGATTCCGCGTGCCCTCGCGTTCGACCTCAACGCTGCCTGCTCCGGCTGGCTCTATGCCCTGGAGATCGGCCGCTCGCTCATCCTTTCGGGTACGGCCCGCAACGTCCTGGTCGTCACCGCTGAGCTGCTTTCGCGCATCACCAACCCGACCGATCACGAGACCGCCTTCCTCTTCGGCGACGGCGCCGGCGCGGCCGTACTCACGGGCGGGGAGGGCGGGCACCGGCTCCACCGCATGGCCCTGAGCGGCGACGCCGAGCAGTTTGAGTCGATCCAGCGCCCCGGCGGCGGGGCGCTCAAGCCGTGGCCGGGCGGCACGGGCTGCGAACTGAAGGACTTTTACCTGCAGATGAACGGGACGGCCGTGTTCAAGCACGCCGTGGTGGGTTTCGCCGAGCAGATCGAGCAGACCCTGCGGCGCGAGAACCTGCGGCCGGAGGACATCGCCTGGGTGGTGCCGCACCAGGCCAACGCGCGCATCCTCACCGCGGTGAGCAAGCGCGTGGGCATCCCTTACGATAAGTTCGTCGTGACGATCTCCAAGTACGGTAACACCAGCGCGGCGAGCGTCTCCATGGCGCTGGGCTGGGCGGCCGAGGAGGGCATCTTCGCCGAGGGCGACCGCATCATTTTCTGCAGCGTGGGCGCGGGCCTGACGTTCGCGGGCGGGCTGCTGGTGTGGTGACCGCCTTCCCCGCCGCCTTGCAGCGGCGGCGACCGGCGGCGGAGCGGGCCCCGAACTCCGCCCGGCCGGCGCGTGAGAGCGGCCATTCGGGTTCAGGCGGGAGCAGGCAGAGGTGGCACATCGCGCCGGCGACGCTGACGGGGGGGCGGCTGGGAAAAAAGACATTTTGATTTTGTGCGGGCGCGGCTTTGGTTCGGTTGATGCTCGCGGTCGCGAAACTCACGAAGGCCTTCGTCTCCCCGGAGGGTGCGCGGGTGCCGGTGGTGGACGTGGCCGAGTTCCGGCTCGGCGCGGGCGAGCAGCTGGCGCTGCGCGGGGAAAGCGGCTCGGGGAAGACCACCTTCCTCAATCTCGTCGCGGGCATCCTAGCGGCCGACGGCGGCGTCGTGACCATCGACGGCACGGAGATGACCGCGCTCCCCGAAGCCGGGCGCGACCGCCTTCGCGCGGCGAAGCTCGGCTACATCTTCCAGACCTTCAACCTCCTCCAAGGCTTCACCGTGCTGGAGAATGTCCTGCTCGGCATGTCGTTCGGCCCCCGCGGGGCGGACCGCGCCCACGCCCGTGAGATGCTCGGCCGCGTCGGCCTCGGTCATCGGCTCGACCATTTCCCGCGCCAGCTCTCCACCGGGCAGCAGCAGCGCGTCGCGGTCGCGCGGGCCCTCGCCAATCATCCCAAGCTGGTGCTAGCCGACGAGCCCACCGGCAACCTCGACCATCGCAACGCGCGGGAGGCCCTCGCGCTCATCCGCGAGGTTTGCCGCGAGCAGGGCGCCGCGCTCCTGCTTGTGAGCCACGACGAGGAGGTCCTCGGCCGCTTCGAGCTGCGGCGCGACTTCGCCGACCTCAACCGTCCCGCGCCGGAGGTCGCCCGATGACGCTCCCGCTCATCGTCTACCGTTCCCTGCGGCAGCACGCGCTGTCGACCTGGGTGACCGCCGCCGGCATCGCGCTCGCCTGCGGGCTGCTCATGTGCGTCTGGATGGTGAAGACGCAGGCGCACGCGGCGTTCACGCAGGCCAATTCGGGCTTCGACGCCGTGCTTGGCGCGCGCGGGTCGAAGCTGCAGCTCGTCCTCAACGCCATCTTCCACCTCGAGGCCTCGCCGGGAAATATCCCCGCGGCCGACGCCGAGGCGATCCGCCGGCACCCCATGGTGAAGACCGCCATCCCGATCGCCGTCGGTGACAACCTCCGTGGTTTCCGGCTGGTCGGCACGGTGCCCGAACTCTTCACGCAGGTGGAGTACGCGCCGGGTCGCCGTTTTTCGGTCGAGCCGGGCGGCGCGCTCTTCGCTCCCGACGCGCGGCAGGCGGTCGTGGGCAGCTTCGCGGCGCAACGTCTCGGGCTGCGCGTCGGCTCGACGTTCCGTCCGTTCCACGGGCTCACCTTCGACCCGAAGTCGGAGCACGCTGAGGTCTTCACCGTCACCGGTGTCCTCGCCCCGACCAACACCCCCGCCGACCGCGTGATCTGGATTCCGCTGCGCGGGCTGCAGACCTTGAGCGGGCATGATCCCAAGGCCGCGACCGATGTCAGCGCGGTGCTCCTGCAGCTCCGCGCGCCGACCGGCGGCTTCATGCTGGACATGATGTACAACAAGCAGGGCAACCGCCTCACGTTCGCCTATCCGGTGGGCGCGATCGTGGCGGAGCTCTTTGGCAAGATCGCCTGGTTCGACCAGGTGCTCGCGCTGGTCGCCTACCTCGTCGCCCTGGTGGCGGCGGCCTCCGTCCTCGCCAGCATCTACAACTCCATGAGCGCGCGGCAGCGCGACCTCGCGATCCTGCGGGCGCTCGGCGCGCGCCGACGCACCGTCTTCGGCGCGGTGCTGGCCGAGGCCGTCGCCATCGGCACGCTCGGCTCCCTGCTCGGTTTCGCGGTCTACGCCGCGCTTTTCTCCGGCGTCGCCCAGGTGATCCGCGCGCAGACCGGCGTCGTCCTGCACCTCGGGGAATGGCACCCGGTGCTGGCCGCGTGCCCATTGGCGATGATCGCCGGCTGCGCCCTCGGAGGAGTGGTGCCGGCGCTCAAGGCCTACCGTACGCCCGTCGCGGAGACGATCGCTCCGGTTTCGTAGGCTGGAACGGTGAGATCGATCCCGTAGGCGCGGGAATCGAGACGGATGAAAACGGGCGTCCATGGCGCTCCAGGTGCACCCGACCGAAGGTCAGCGCCGGACGAGATCCGGAGCAGGAGCCGCGCTCCGGTGAAATTCGCGGACCACCGCGGTCGTTAGCGGCTCTCCGTCCGCACGGCGGCCCCTACGCGCGCGGCAGTTCGCCGAGGGCGTGGCGCGCTTGGGCTGGCCCGCGAGTCCTGGGTTGTCACTCCGCGGCCGTCGCGCAGGGTGGCGCGAAAGGAACCCCCGCCCGCATGTCCGCCCCCAACAGCCCCTCGTCGTTCGAACCCTTCATCCCCGCGCACGTCGCGATGCGCGAGTTCACGCTGCGCGCCGTGCTTGCCGGCACCGCGCTCGGCGTCGTTTTCGGCGCCTCCTCCCTCTACCTCGTGCTGAAGGTCGGCCTTACGGTGAGCGCCTCCATCCCGGTGGCGGTCATCTCGCTCGCGCTCTTCCGCGGTTGGTCGAAACTCGGCGGGCGCGACGCCACCATCCTCGAGAACAACATCACGCAGACCGCGGGTTCGGCGGGCGAATCGATCGCTTTCGGCGTGGGCGTCACGATGCCGGCCATCCTGATCCTCGGCTTCGATCTCGAGCTCACGCGCGTGATGCTGGTCGCGCTGCTCGGCGGCCTGCTCGGCATCCTCATGATGATCCCGCTGCGGCGCGCGCTCATCGTGAAGGAGCACGGCGTCCTCAAATATCCCGAGGGCACGGCTTGCGCCGCCGTGCTGAAGGCCGGGGCGAGCGAAGCCTGCCGCGCGCAGGCTTCGGCCTCCGCCCAGGCGGAGATGCGGGCGGCGGAGGCCGCCGGACTCGGCCGGTCGGCGGGCGCCCAGGTGGTCTTCACCGGCTTCTTCGTCGGGCTGCTCTACAAGACCCTCAACATCGCCCTCAAGGGCTGGAAGGATGTCCCCGAGAAGGTGTTTGGCGCCCCGCTCAAGGGCGGCTCAGTGGGCGCGGAGATTTCCCCCGAGCTACTGGGCGTGGGCTACATCATCGGGCCGCGGATCGCGGCGGTGATGTGCGCCGGCGGCGTGATGTCCTACCTGCTGCTGATCCCGGCGATCATGTTCTTCGGCGGCGCCCTCACCACGCCGCTGCCGCCGGGCACCAAGCTCATCTCGGAGATGACGCCCAACGGCATCCGCGGCGCCTATATCCTCTATATCGGGGCCGGCGCCGTGGCGGCGGGCGGCATCATCAGCCTCGTGCAGGCGATGCCGACCATCCTCCACGGTCTCCGGGCCGGTATGGCGGGCCTCGGGATCGGGAACGGGACGTCGGGCGCGGACGGCACGCCGCGCACCGACCGCGACCTGCCGCTCAAGTTCACCGGCATCGGCATCATCGTGCTCATCACGCTGATCGTCCTCGCGCCGACGCTCCACATGAACCTGCTCGGGGCGCTGCTGATCGTCGTGTTCGGGTTCCTCTTCGTGACGGTCTCGTCGCGGCTCACCGGCGAGATCGGCTCCAGCTCAAACCCGATCTCGGGCATGACGGTCGCCACCCTGCTGTTCACCTGCCTCGTCTTCCTCCTCACGGGTTGGACGGGCGGCACCCACTACGTGACGGCCCTTTCGGTGGGCGCGATCGTCTGCATCGCCGCTTCGAACGGCGGCACGACGTCGCAGGACCTCAAGACCGGGTTCCTCCTCGGCGGCACGCCGCGCCTCCAGCAGTATGCGATCCTCATCGGGGCCTTCGTGTCTTCGCTCGTGCTGGGCCCGATCCTGCTCCGCCTGAACGACTCCGCCACCGTCTACGTGCCGGCCGCTCAGGTCGCGGCGGGATTGAAGACCGACGTCACGCGGCTGGGCGACGCCCGCGAGCGCCTCGCCGGGCCGCAGGCGAAGGACGACGCGGCTTCCTACCGCGTATGGCACAAGCCCGAGGGCCCCGGTGGCCCCGCGGGCAAGTACCTCGTCAACGACCGCGGCGAGGCGGTCTGGCTCGTCGATCCGGGCATCAACGGCGCCCACAACCGCCGGCCCGACGGCACGGAGGTGCGCAAGTTCGACGCGCCGAAGGCCACGCTCGTGTCCTACATCATCAAGGGGATCCTCGACCAGAAGCTGCCCTGGGCGCTCGTCCTGCTGGGCGTGATGATCGCGGTGACGCTCCAGCTGTCGTTCGTCCCCGCGCTGGCCTTTGCGGTCGGTGTCTACCTGCCGCTCTCAGCCTCGACCCCGATCCTCGCCGGCGGGCTGATCCGCTGGCTGGTCGACCGCCGCACGCGCCGACAGGCGGCCCACGCCCGGCTCTCCGAGGAGCAGTTCGCGGCCGAAAGCGACAAGAGTCCGGGCGTGCTGCTCGCCTCCGGCTACATCGCGGGCGGCGCGATCGCGGGCATCCTGATCGCCTTCCTCGCGGGCGTGCTCGGCGACTTCGACGCCGCCGTCGGCCGTTGGGCGGAGAAGCACAACCCGTTGTTCGAGGGCCCCTACGCCGACCTCCTCTCGTTGCTGCCCTTCGCCGCCATCACGGCGCTGCTCTACCTCGTGGCCCGCGGCCGGCTGCTGGGGGCGCGCCGTGCGTGACGCGGCGCATCGGGCTCGCAATTTTCCCCGCCGCCGCCACTCCAGACCCGAACTTTAGGAACGATGAACGAGGATCGCGAAGCCATCCTGTCCCGCGTGCGCGGCGCGCTCACGCCGCTGCACCGGCGCGCGCCGCTGCCCGACTACGATCCCGAGATCGCCGTGCTGCGGCAGGTCATCTCCGGGCGTGACCTCGCGGAACTCTTCGCGGAGCGGCTCAGGCGCGTGGGAGGCATCCCCCTCACGGATCCCGCGGCCTTGGTTGCCCACCTCCGGTCCGGCGGGCGGATGCACGGCTACTGCGATCCCTCCCTCTGGCCGTCGCTCGCGCCGCACTTCGGCGCCGGCTTCACCGTGGAGCAGTCCTTCGACCGCGCGCGCGTCGACGCGTACGCCTTCGGCATCACGCGGGCGGCCGGCGCCATCGCCGAGTCGGGGACGATCATCCTGAAGGACGCAACGACCTCCACGCGGCTCGGCGCGCTCGCGCCGTGGGTGCACGTCGCGGTCGTCGAACGCGCCGCGATCATGGGCGACGTGCAGCAGGCCGTCGCCGCGCTGGGCGAGGACCGCAACGTCGTCTGGTGCACCGGACCCTCCAAGACCGCCGACGTCGAGGGCATCCTCATCGAGGGCGTGCACGGACCAGGGGAACAGATCGCCCTGATCACCTGAAGGCCGATCGCGTTCAACCGGCTTGGTGCAGCTCGACGCGGCTCATCAGCACCGCCCGGCCGCGCAGGATGACGCGGTCGCCTCGGACGCTCACTCGCACCACGCCGCCGCGGGCGCTGGCTTGGAAGCCATTGAGGTCCGCGCGGCCCAGCTGCGCCTGCCAATAGGGGCCGAGCGCGCAATGCGCCGACCCCGTCACCGGATCCTCTGGCACGCCGACGGCGGGAGCGAAGAACCGGGAGACGAAGTCGAAAGCCGGCTGCCGCGAGCGGGCGGTGACGATCACGCCCCGCACGGGCAGCGTCGCAATCCGCGCGAGGTCCGGCCGAAGCGCGCGCAGGCTGGCCTCGTCGTCGATCTCCACGAGGAGGTCCATCCCGTTGCCCGCGCAATGCCGCGGCTCCGCGCCCAAGGCCGCGGCGAGACCGACCGGCGCGACGGCGGGGGCGCACGGCAGGGCGGGGAAATCCATAGCCATCCAGTCCCCCTCCCGCGTGCAGGTCAGCCCGCCGGAGCGCGTCAGGAACCTCGCCTCCGCGCCGGCGGGCAGCGCGCCCGTCTCCCAGAGCACGAACGCCGCGGCGAGCGTGGCGTGGCCGCAGAGGTCGACCTCAGCGGAGGGTGTGAACCAGCGCAGGGAGAACCCGCCTTCCACCGGATGAAGGAACGCGGTTTCGGACAGGTTCATCTCGCGGGCCACGAGCCGCATCCAGGCCTCGTCGGCCGGCCGCGCGCCGATCCACACCGCGGCCGGATTGCCGGTGAACGGGCGGTCGGTGAAGGCGTCGACGACGTGGAGCGTGGCCATGGCCGGGTTGATCGCGCGCGTCCGCCGCCGTGGCAAGCCGCGCCCGGGCGGCGCGAGGTTTTGCTTGGCGGTGCCGCACCCCGGAGGTTCGCTGGTCGTCCATGGCAGCAAATACCGCCCTTGTCACCGGAGCCTCGCGCGGCATCGGCCGCGGCATCGCCCTCGAACTCGCCCGCGCCGGCGCGCGCGTGGCGATCAACTACGCGGGCAACGCCGAGGCGGCCGCGGAGTCGCTCGCCGCGGTGCGGGCCGCGGGCGGGGATGGCTTCACCGTGCAGGGCGACGTCGCGGTCGCCGCCGACCGTGAGCGTATGGTGGCCGAGACGGCCGCCCGCTTCGGCCGCATCGACTTGCTCGTGAACAACGCCGGCGTGGCGCCCAAGGTGCGCGCCGACCTGCTTGATGCCGGCGAGGAGAGTTTCGACCGCCTTTACGCCATCAACCTCAAGGGACCGTTCTTCCTCTCGCAGCTGGTCGCGAAGCAGATGCTGCGGCAGGCGCCCGACGCCGAGGGTTTTCGCGGCCGCATCGTCAACATCACCTCCATCTCCGTCTACACTGCCTCGATCAACCGCGGGGACTACTGCATGGTGAAGGCCGGGCTCGCGATGATGACCAAGCTCTTCGC
>JACCDO010337762.1_pt1 | contig 17482 bp, 10 predicted proteins | sample 7446101 | NCBI WGS metagenome assembly JACCDO01 (sample SAMN15323440, study PRJNA562643) | freshwater metagenome | isolation source: river surface water | place: USA:Blue River Watershed | collected 2017-08-16 | reverse complement strand
TTCTGAATATATGAAAGAATTATTATTTTATAAAAATGGTAATTTAGTAAGTACGGATTATGTAAATAGTCGTTATACAAATACATATGAAAATATTGCTTATGATAATCCTTCAAATACTTGTGGTGATTCATATGCTTTAAATGATGTATTTATAACATGTGCTGGTTCAAATGTAAATAATCAATTATATTTAATTGGTTCTTCTACTTGTCGTAATACTGTAAATGGAATTTCTCCATATGATATTTATATTGATAAAATGAGAAATATTTATGTATTACATGAATCAAGTGGAAGTTATTATGTAGCAAAATATGATAATTATTTAAATTTTATTTCACAATTTAGTGTTGAATATAATGGTGGTAGTGGAATTATTCCACGAAATATTTGTGTAGATATAAGTGGAAATGTATATGTAAATTATGATACAAAACTTAAAAAATATAATTCAAATGGAACTTTTGTAATAGAAGTAATTTATGGAAGTGGAAATGTATCTGGAAGAAAGTGTAATATAGACAAAATGAATGAATATATTTATATTTCAGATAATTCATTTATGGGATTTTATGAATACCCACTTTCTTTATCTTCAGTAACACAAATTACATTAACATCACCTCCAACAAATATTAGTGATTTTGATATGGATATTTATAATAACTTTCATATATTAGATAATAATAATTATTATTCAGATTATATATATCAAAATAATGGAACATTTTTCCAAAATGTAAGTATTAATAGCGGTTTAGGATTTAATATTCCTTATAAATTACGTATTTATGACCACCTTAAAATTTTATATATTACAACAAATAATTTATATGTTACAGTTCCATCTTACCGAGATTATTTTAATAATGATTCAAATGTTAGTATTGATAATAGTGAAACTGGAAATGTAACTATTACTTCAACGATTCCCTTTTTAGATGGAACTAATAAAAGTGCTTCTTATATTTATCGTAATCATACTTATAATGTAAATACATCATCTACAAATATTGCTGGAAATAAAAATCGTATTGCGTTAAATTCAACAACTGATAATAATGGAAATGCTATATTACCTGAACGTATTGTATGGTGGAAAGATGGTTCTATTAAAAAAGAATCATTACGAGAATATCAAAAAGTATTAGCAATTAATGATATTGAAGATCCAATTGCTATTGCGATAGATAGTGATAATTATTTATATGTATTAAATGAGAATACTTATACAGTAGATGTATATGATACAGCAACTTTAACAACTACAAATTATCCAATTGTTAAATCAATTAGTTTATATAATGATGAAGAAACATTACGTGATTTATTTGTAGATAGTAATAAAAATATTTATGTATTATTTGAAGAAGATGAAGAGTTAGGTGAATATATATTACGAAAGTATAATTCTTCTGGAGCATTATTACTTACATTAGGTCCTTTTGATAGTCCTTATAGTATTTATGTTGATAATTTATCTAGAATATATGTTGCTGACCATGGAGACGATGAGGTGATACGATATGATTCATCTGGAAACGAATTAAATCGTTTTTCATTTAGTAATCCTCGCTCTGTTGCTGTTGATTCATTTTATAACATTTATATAGCAAATGATAGCACTGTTTATAAATATGATTTTGAATTTAATTTACTTGTAGACCCTTATTTAAGTGGATATAATTATATACGAGATATGTATATTGATAGTTCCAATAACTTATTTATTACAGACCAAGATGATAATAAAGTAGATAAATATAATTCTTCAGGAATTCTTCAACTTTCCATTAATTCAAATCTTGATTCACCACGTTGTACTGTAGTAGATAGTAGTAATAATATTTATATTGCGAACTATGATAATGACAGTATAGTTAAATATGATTCAAGTGGAACAAATATATTAGCAACATTTAAAAATAATGTAGCATATGATGATAATATTGCTATAGATGGAAGTGGAAATATTTATACAATAGATAATAATTATGTATATAAATATAATACTTCATATAATATTGTAAAATCATATAAATTATCAAATAGTGGTGATACACGTGATATTATATGTGACCGTACAAATAGTTTATTATATATAGCATATAATGATTATACAACTTCTACATCAAAAGTAATTAAATTAAATACAAGTTTAACATATATTCAAGAATATATTATTCCAAATAGTGGTTATTTAAATTTATTTTCAATCGCATTAGATAATTCAAATAATTTATATATAAGTTGTAATGATACTGGATCATCTCAAATTAAAATCTATAATTTAGTTTCAGAAAGTGTTACAAATACAATTAATTTACCAGTAGATTTTACTCAAATTGTTGTAGATACATCAATTAGTAATACAATTTATGCTTTAAATGTTGATTTTGATGTTTTAAATCGTTATCGTTATGATGGAATGTCGTATGTTGAAACAACAGTATTTTCAAATATATCAAATAAACGTAGTATTGGTATTGATTCAAATTATTTATATGTTGGTACTGTATTAAAAACACCATATGATGGTATTTATCCATCTGGGCAATATTCTGGTAAGAATAAAGTATATAAATATACATTAGCATCTGATTCTTATACAGAAACTTTCGTATATAATGCTTATTATCCTATTTCAATTAATGTTTATAATAGTAATGTATATATATTAGAAGATCCAAATTCAAATTATGTACGTATATTACAAAATAATACTCAAAATATTATTAAAATATTAAATGCTCAAAATTATGAAGAATTTATTTGTGCGGATAGTAATGGAAATATATATGTTCAAAATGATACGGATGGAGATAATTTAATTAAATATGATCCATCTGGAAATAAATTAAATACTTTTGATATTCTTTATGTACGCACAATGTGTGTTGATAGTGATGATAATGTTTATATTGCTTCAGACCGTTATTTATATCAATATGATCGTAATCCTCAAACTTATATTAAAATTCAAAAATACAATTCTTCAGGAACTCTTCTTGGTACTATTGAAAATGAAGTAGCAATTAATGACCAATATACTTATATTAATTATCCTTTAAGAGATAGAATTAATGGTCTAACTTGTGATTCAACATATTTATATGTTTCAATGGAGTATAGTCCAATTATTCGTTTTAATAAAAGTACATTAACACTTGATTATAATTATAATTTAACAGGTATTGTTGACCCATTATATATACTTTTTAAAAATAATTATATGTATACTTCAAATAATGATTATCAAGTTACAAAACATCAACTTACATCTACAAATGGTACATTCATTTCAGCATTAAATTCAGGACAAAATTGTCAGCAATTTGGTGTGGATACGAGTGGTAAAATATATATTCCAGTAAGTGATAAAGTTTTATTATATCAAAGTGATATGTATAATATTTATTCATCTATTATTTCATTAGATGTTGATTATCTATTTATTGGACCATCCAATAAAATATATATGGCAGAACAAGATGGTTCAGTAGGTGTTTATAATCAAACTGTAAATAGTGGATATTCCACTTATTATGACGCTACAGAAAATGGTGATTATGAAATTCAAGTATATTATTATGATCATACTTATTATCAAAACTATACTGTAACTATTGGACCATCGCCTGATCCAGAAACATATATAGAATATTTAGAACGAATTGATTTAGAAATGATTCCATATTATTTATATGATGCTGTTTTGGCACGTAATGAAGCACAAATTATAGCATTATTTAAATTAAATAGACCTATTCTTTTAAAAATTTGTAATTTCTATCAAAAAATGAAAAATGCTCACGAAAATCCTCGTAAATTAAATACTCCTTTCTATTATAATGTTGAATGGTATGCTAAAATTCGTTATGATGAATCTAAACCAAATGTTCCTTATTTTGTCGGTTATAAAGATATGTACTTTATGTATTTATATTTATACAATAAAACCGTTTATTTAAATATGTTTTATTTAATTGAAGTTGCTCAAAAATATTATAGACGTATTCTTCAAGCACAACGTGCTATTAGTAATAATCAAGATACTCGTGTTTATTATAATCTTGATTCTTCCATTACAAATAACTATTTATTATTAAATTATGTAAATTCTTTCTTAAACATGAACCTTTATGCTCCATATAGTTAATTTTTTAAATAAAATTATATTTCTTAAATATTATAAAATGATTTTTTTTATAATATTTCTTTTTAAGATTTTTATCTTTTCTTTTTATAGATTCTTTATTTTTCGCGAAATTTAAATTATGACTTCATATAATTCATCTTTTCAAAATCGCGTGAAATCATATATATATGCGATGGAAAAATATGGTTATGAATACGTTTTAGAAAATGAATTTGATAATGTTTTACAAGAATTAAATAATTACAAGGGTAACAAAATATTAAATTTAGCATCTGTTGGTTCTTCTTTACAAAAAAATATAGATAAAAATAATCTTGATTTATTCGAATTCGGTATTGATACAAATGAAGAATTTGCTAAAATAGGTAATGTAAAACACTATTCTTATCATTCTATTCCTTTTGAAGACTCTTCTTTTGATAAAGTTGTTACTATCGCTAATTTACATCATTCTTTTATACCTGAACGAAAAATTTTATTTAAAGAAGTTTTTCGTATATTACGTCCAAATGGTCTATTTTTAATGTGTGATGTTCAAAAAAATTCAAAAGAAGACTTCTGGTTAAATACTATTGTTCATAAATATAATCCTAATGGACATATCGGAATTTTTTTTGATGAAAATGATAAACATTATTTTGAAGAATCCGGATTTCAAGTATCTATTCAAAAAAAAATATATGTTTGGAAATTTCATTCTCATGATGACACTTTCGATTTTTTATATCATTTATTCGGTTTATATTTAATTCCTTCAAAAAATTATCTTATTTCTTTATTAGAAAAATATTTAAATTATCATTATAATTATCATTCCAAATTTTACGAATTATCTTGGTCTCTTCTTTACTTTATTTGTTTGAAAAAATAATTTTATTTTACATTTTTTACATTTTTTACATTTTTTACATTTTTTAATTATATCCATGTTTTTGATAATGTATATTCTAAATTTTCAGGTAACGTTTTTCCTCCATTATTTGGTGTAAATGTAAATTCACTAAAATATATTTTATCATCTTTATCAATATAAAAATCAATTCGTACAAATTCAAAAAATGATGATAATTTTTCCGCGTTTCTTTTCATTTTTTCAAAATAAATCGGTTTTTCAATATCAAAATCTAATTCCGGTTTTACACGCAACTCCCATTCATTATTATAATAATTCGTTTTTCCATTATATTTAGCACTTATACTAACTATTTTTCCATATATACATCTTATCATATACACTATTGCTTTACCATTTTTTCCAAAATATTTATCTTCTATTTTTTCTTCTATAAAAAATTTTGGTATAAGATATCCATATTGTTTCTCAATTATAGGATTATACAACTTATTCCATCTTTTTAATTGTCTAACAATTTCATTTATATTATATTTCTTATCTTTTTCTATATTTATATTCCATTTACTTCCATGTGATGCTTTTATTAAATAATTATGATTTATATCTTCATTCCTTATATCATTATAATTCAATAATATTCTTATTACTTTGGGTATTTCAATTTCTTCTTTACATACTTTTTTTACAATTTTTTTTGCATTTATTTTATCAACAAATTGAGAATGAAACTTATTCATAAAATTTCTATATATCCATATTTTTTGATAAAATGCTAAATTATTCCAATTTTTTGGTTTATTCATTATTATAATAGGTTTTATTTCCATTTTATTTAACTTTATTTTTTAGTAATATTTTATTTCTAAAAAAAATATTTTTATTTCATTTATACAATTATTTATACAATTTTATTCGGAATATACGATTTTACAAATCCCATTATTGATGGTATTATTTTCTTCTTTTCACTTTTCTCCTCCTTTTCACTCTTTAATGCGTCATCTAATTTTGCTTTCCATACTTTACAACTATTACATTGACATTCTATATGTTCATTATTATTACTCTTTTTCCGATTCCATAACATTGATATCATTTTCATAAATACAGCAATTGTTATTTTTATTATTTGTGCACGATGTTCCGGATTTTGTACATATTCCATCCCCTTTGACACAATTATTTTACATATTTCATTATACATCATCTTCAAATGATTTTCCTATTTTATATCTATATTTTAATTATACAAAATTACTAACATCATATTTGTTGTCTTAAAAATTGATATATTCGCATATGATACCTGATTCGATATAATATTAATATTTAAATTTATTGGTGCCTTCAAAACTACATATGGATATTGATGTACATATAATTCTTCTATAAAATCTTGTATATAATTCTTACCTATCTTTAACATAAAATTCTTATATTGTTTATATCTTCTACCTCCCCAAGGTGGATCCACAAAAAATATTGTTTCATTCTTATTTCCTTTATACTGTTTATAATATTCTAATACATTATCTTCATACAAACTTACTTTATTTTCTAAACGCAATCCTTCTATCAAATTTTCATTCAATAATTTAAAATGAGTTTTATTTAATTCTACTCCATATACGTGAAAAAATCGTTTTGAAAAAGATAATGTATTTCCACCTACTCCAGCAGTTCCATCTATAATACTTATTTCAGATATTTTTCTATTATAATAGGATTCATAATGTTTTTCAATCACATTTGTTATCCATTCCGCATCTTGATATTTACTTATTGAATATATTCCTACATCCGTTATTTTTAAACTATGATTTGTATTAAATAATTTATTATAATCCTTTACCTTTTCTATATCACTTTTATCAAAAAATATTGATATATCAATATTTGTTATAATTTTTGGTTCAATAATTTCCTTCTTTTCTATTGTTTCGTGACCTTCTTCTAAATCTTGATACATATACCCTTCTTTATCTTCATTGATGGTATTCATACTTTCTAAATTTGTGTTTGAATTTCTACTTTTAGTTCTTTCTTTCTCTTCTTTTACTATATTGTTTAAATTATCTAAGATTGAAAATACTGAATCTGTACTTTCTACTCTTTCCATTGATGAACGATTTGATTCATATGAATCATAACATACATTATAATTATCATCATCATTTTCTTGAAGACTTAAAGAATGAAATGGGTTAAAAAAAGAGTTATAATAATTATTATCTTTACTCTTTCTTCGAAATGAATTATATGGATTCATTTTTTTAAAATATATTTTATTTGTTAATTAATTCTTTATAATAATTTTTTTTTACATTCAAAACTCACTTTTTAATTTAACAAAAATATTATTTAAAAAAATTATATAAATAATGTATCCCGAACATTATATAAAAGCATTGAATCAAGAATTGATATATGTTTTTTATACATTGTTCGGGAAATATTGTTTAATAAAAAAATGATTCTTTAATAAAAAAAAGATTATTTAACAAAAAGATTTTTTAGTAAAAAAAATAAAAAATATAAAAATAAAATGAATATAAAGCACAAATAAGTAAATATATATAAATATAAAGTAGTATTATATATAAAATGGGTGTTCCAACATTTTTCAAAGAACTTGTTTCTAAACATAAAGATACATATTTTGGTATCCGAAATGGAAAACAAGTATGTGATTATTTTTTTATTGATTATAATGGTATTGTTTATAATGTTTTTTACGCTTTAAGAAAAAAAATTACTGGTACAAATATGTCAAAAAATGCTATTGAAACATTATTAGTTGATGAAGTTGTTAAATATACACAATATATGGTAAATGAGGTTGTGAAACCTCGTAAATTATTATTTTTCTCTTTCGATGGTCCAGCACCTCGTATGAAAATGGTTCAACAAAGAAGTCGTCGTTTTAAGGGTGTTCAAACATCTCTTTATAAAAAAGAGCGTATGAAAGTCTATAAATTACCTGAAGAATTAGATTGGGACCCTAGTCCTAATATATCCCCCGGAACTGAATTTATGGAAAAGTTATCAAATAAGTTATTAGAAGTAAGTAAAAAGAAAGGTTTTGTTGGGAGTAATGACCCAAATGTTTCATTACAAGTTTTGTTAAGTAATTCGAATGTTGCGGGTGAAGGAGAACATAAATTTATGCCTATTATTCGTAATATGCGTAAAAACAAATCTGAATCAAACGCATCTATTTTTATTTATGGAAAAGATGCTGATTTAATTATTTTAGCAATGGCAACTCATAAATCCAATATTACTATTATGCGTGATGTTGCCAATGAAGTTTCATTACAAAATGAAATGAAAGATTTTGAATTTGTTGGATTAAATATTGATAAATGTAGAAGTTATTTTCATAAAAGTTTAACTAAAAATTATAATAATCCAAATATTGATGAAATTCGTGTTATGAATGATTATAACTTTTTAACTTTTTTGGTAGGTAATGATTTTGTTATTTCTTTACCTTTTTTTAAAATCCGTCGTGGTGGTTTAGAACGATTACAACAAATTTATAATCAAATTCGCGGTAAATATAATGATTATTTAATTGATTATCATCCGGATACTCAACCAAAACCGTTAATTCAACACGATTTCTTAAAAGAAATTTTTGAAATAATTACAGCACAAGAACAAGAATTATTGACACTTCAACAAAAAAATATTGAAAAAATTATGAAAGGTGGTCGAAATACAAGATTTGACAGGGAAGAAGAAAAAACACCTATTGAAATTGATATGAATCGATATGATAATTGGGAAGTATGTGCCCCCGGTCATCCTTTATATGAAATGTATAAAGACGATTTCAAAAAAGTTGATTATAAACAAGATATGGAAGTTTGGAAAGAGCAATATTATAAGCATTTTGTGGGGATATCGTATGAAAATAAAGAAGAATTTGACAATGTTGTTGATGATATGTGTGTGAATTATTTAGAATCACTTGTTTTTACACTTCAATATTATTTAACGGGATGTCCTTCTTGGACTTGGCATTATCGTTATCGGGTATCACCTTTTCCAAGTGATGTTTTAAGAATATTGGAGTCTAAAATTACAAATATTAATGATATTACTTTCACATTGGGAAAACCATATACACCTTATGAACAATTGCTTTTAATTTTACCTCCACAAATGAATGAAATTATTCCTAAAGCATTACGACCTATAATGACTGACCCTAAAATGGGATGTAGTCATTATTATCCGGCAACATTTCGATTAGATGTTTTAGATGGATTAAAAACAATGTATAGTGAAGCAATATTACCGGAAATTGATGAAAGTGTTTTATTAAAAAAGTATGGGGAATTAGAGGGAGAATTAACTGAAGCGGAAAAGGTTCGAAATACGATTCGAGGTTCAGCATTTTTAATAAAGTAATTTACGTTATATGATTTTTATTAAGAAATAAAGAATAACGTAAATAAATAATAATTATTTAAAAAAATATATAAAAAATTGAAATTATATTATCTTTTATAAAATAAATCATTTTATAAAAAATATATAAATAACATAAATTTTATTTACGTTATTTGCTCAAAAATGTCTGTTTCAACTACTTGCGAATGTTTAATTTGCTACGCAGAAGTATCAGATTGTGATATTTTGAAACCTTGTTCAAACAGTGTTTTACATACTTTTTGTAAAGATTGTTTTGAAACTTGGATTTACAAAAGTGACACAAATAATGATAATTCTGAAAAGGATTTGATTCTTAACAAACATATTAATTTTTCCACGGATTGTCCTATGTGCCGTTGTAGTCTTTCTTTTAAAATAAAAGATTTTACTAAATCGGCAAATGTGATTGGAAATGGAATTTTTATTGAAAAGAAATCTTATATAAATGGTCGTGTTGAAGGTGATGTTGAAAAATATTTTATGAATGGTACTCCTATTTTTAAAGGTTTTATTCCATCATTTTCTATTCAAGACCAAATATATTTTAAAGAAAATTTTGAAGAATATTTAAATTCAAATCGTGATTATGAAGATACGAATTTTGTAGATCCTAATTTATTACCTCATATTCGTTATCATACTGATATTTATACAAATTATTATCAGAATAAAAATTTGAAGTTTAATGAAATACACATAAAACAACCTAGAATTGTTTTTGATGGTTTATACATTGATTATTATTCTAATGGAAATATTTCAGTTCGTAAAGAAGTGAAACGTAATATCCATCACGGTTTTTATGAATCTTATCACGAAAATGGTTTGTTAAAAGTAAAATGTACTTATTTTAATAATAAGTTACACGGACTTTACCAATCATTTAATGATAGAGGTATTTTAATTTTAGAATGTACTTATTATGACGGTCTTTTTCACGGACATTTTCAATCATTTTATGATGATGGAAATCTCCTTGTTGATTGTCATTATGATAATCATCAACGTATTGGAAAATACATTAAAAATTATTTTTCAAGTGTAAAAAATGAAAATAACTATATAAGAACCGAATTATTTTACTCTGAAAATGGTAAGAAAAATGGTATCGAAATTATAGATAATTACCCAATTAATTTTTATTATTATGCTTACAAAAATGGATGTGTTACCAAATATCGTACATATGATTATGTTAAAACTGATTGTATTCAACAAAATAATCTTTATTATATTCTTAGAATAAGAATATCTGAAACATTAATGCCTAATTTTGCGTATAAAATAGATATTCAACCTAATTTTCCCTTTTTATTAAGAGAAGAATTTGAATATATTGATATGAGAAATGATGTTATTAAAAGAAAAAATATTTCATATTATTTCTGGAAAGATAATCAAAAAGTTTTTTTTAATGATTCCATTGAATATAAAAATGTGTCATATACAAAAAACGAACTTGAAATTTCACGTAAAACACATTATCAAGATGGTAAAATTATGAAAGAAGAAGTTTATGAAACCTTAAATGATAATAATAAAAATCTTCTTGTTAAAAATATAATTTATTTATATAAGAATAATGATATTTTAAAGTATATTTATCAATATAAATATTCATTCAAAAATAATAAAAATGTAAAAACATTAATTTTATATGGTTGTTATTATGTTGATGAATTTTTAAAGATAAAATCTACGAAGTTTGAAACATTATATTATCCGAATGGTGAAATAAAAAAGAAATCTATTTATATAAATAAATTAACCTGTATGGTTAAAGAATATTATAGTTCAGATTCTTCGTTATCAAATTCTTTAAGAATAGTTTATTTTATGAAACAAAATACATTTGATAATGTTTTTGTGAAATGTGGTAAAGAAACTTTCTATTACCCTTTAACAAATGAATATCCTGATTATGTTATTAAAGAAGAACAATTTTTTAATAAAAATGGATCAATATATTCTGTTAAAAAGTATTATCAAAATGGTAATATAAAATGTAATTTAGTCGATTTTCCTTACATTTCATATTATTATGATATTGAAGGAAATATTGTAGATAAATATATTTATATTAATAAATTTCAAAATAATAAATTATATTATGATTTTCCAAATATAAAGAATATTCCAACAAATATTCACAATATACATATTTGTAAATTGAAAGATAATGAATTACACGGAACATATATGATATATGATTTTAATAATGATTTCAAGAATCCACAATTTAGATTAAAAGAGAAGAAACATTACAAAAATGGTTTTCTTCACGGTCAATATTTAAGATTCAATCCCTATACAAAATTATTACTCGAAAAGTCATACTATAAAAATAATGTACTTCACGGTATTTCAAAACATTATGGTGATGACCACATATGTGGAAGATTAATTGAAAAAACATCTTATCGAAATGGTATTAAAAATGGTTTTTCCAAACATTATTCTCAATTAAATTCCGAAATGAAATACATTTTTGGTAATGAGTATAAAAAATGGCAAAAAATTATTTCAAAAAAATATTATGTAAATAATAAGTTACATAATACCAATACAACTATTTCCCTTATAGATGAAAGTATTCTAAATGAAACTTATCATCACGGTAAAAGAATTGGTGAATCAATATTTACTGTTCATTCTAAGAATTATATTCAAAGAAAATATTTTAATAATGATGTTCCTATTGGACATCATCAAACAATATATAACAATAATGTTATTGATTCAGTTAATTTTGATGTAAATAATGATGAAATAAGTCGATTTATAGATATTGATTTAATCAATAAACGTAGAGATATTTATGGAGTATTTAAATCACTTCTTAATAATAAATATAGTATTGAAGGATTACGTATTTTCAATAAAAAGACTTTAAAATATGTTTATCACGGAATGATTTATGTTACTTCATTAGAAACCAATAATATTATTATGGAATTTGAAATGAATATGAACAAATTGGATGGAGAATTTATTTCTTACTTTCCAAATGGTAATAAACATATTTATTGTAATTTTAAAAAGAATAATATTGTTGATTTTTATGAATATTATGATGAAGATGGAGAAATTATTTTCCGTCTTACTGAACAAAAAGATTTAGATAGAATAATGAAGATGTTAAATCCAAGTCCATTATCTCCTAAATTAAGTTCTAACATAATTCCATATGGTTTATATAATTATTTCAATTTCACTTATGACTTAGATTATTTTTCTTATCATTATTATACTCAATCTGTCCCTATGGTAAATGATAATAGTATTACTTTTGATGAAGATGATTCTGATAATGATTCATATGATGATGATTATTCTGATTATTATACTGATGATGAATAGATTTCATTCAATAAAAACTATTTTAGAAATATATTTTCTAAAATAAAATTTTCATAAAACAAAAATAAAACAAAAGATAAAAGTATTTATGAAAAATATTTTTTTAAGAAAAAAATATATAAAAAAATAAATATTTAGAAAAAATATTATATTTCTGAAATTTTAATAATAATATTATTTCCATTTGGATTACCAAATGTTTGAAATACACTGTTCATTACACCTCCTAATAATAATAAATTAGTACTTGTATTCTGGTTATTATCTTCATTTAAATTTTCATTTAAATCTTCATTAAAATTTGTTAAGGATACATTATGTTGAATACTATAATGAGAAAATAAAGTATTTTTATTTCTTATGGGTAAATTATGTGAAGATATAAAGTTGTTTATTTTTTCAAAATCGTTTGAATGATAAATAAAAATGTGAGATAAGTTTGAAGAATACGAATGTAAAAATTTGTTTATATAATATATATAATCATCTTCATATTGTAATAAAGATTTTATTAAATATAATTTTTGGATATGATTTGCCATAAATAAATGTATATATTTGTTAAATAAAGAATCTTGATGATTTCTTATTTGAATATAAGGATTTAAATTAATGCCAAAATGAGTTAAATTTTGATTCAATTGTATTTGGATACCTAATTGTAAAAATAAGGATTCATATAATACATCTGAACTATTTATGTGTAATTCGTGTAAATTAGGTATAATATTTTTAATAAATTTGTCTAAAAAAATATTTGTAGCATTATTAAAAGTAATTTTTATTTTTTTAATAAATAAGTACAGATTTGTCGATAAAGTACATAATAAACTATAACCTAAATCATAATTTGACCAAATGTTTATTTCTAATTCATTTGAACGATTTACGTTATTAGGATGTAGAAATTTATGTAAATCGACGTGATTTTCGATAGACGTAAATGTGTTTGAGGTAAAATTGAATTTGAGTTCCATTTTTTTCTCTATAATATTTTTATAAAAGGAATAATTTAAGAATGGGAAATAAAATGTAAATTTTTTAGAAAGTTATTTACGATAGAATAAAAAATATTTTTTATAATAAATAATTCTTTTTAATATATAGATGATAAAAAAAGAAAATGTTAGATAAGGCATTAACAATATTTTTTGTTATTTTAATAATAATGGCATTTACGATATTGCTTTTTAATGGTGTTTTAAATCACTTAGTGGATGGTGTTATTCAAAAAAAGGAGAATTTCGTATCTCAAATCACGGGTTTAGAAACAAGTGATGAAAAAAATAATTTAGAAAATGATTCAAATGTGAATAAACGCATATTATTAAAAGAGCATACGGAAAAGGGATATAATCAGAATAATTTTCAAGTAGCGAATGATATACCATTAAGTCAAACATCATATGCTTATTATATAAATAAATATTATATAAATAAAAATATAAATAAATCGGTAGATGAAGATATGGAAATATTGGATAGTGTAAATATAAATAAACCGGATTATTTATATGATGGGATATGGAGAGCGGATTATGTGAATAAGGATGATTATCAAAGAGTGAATTGGGTATTAACACATCCAATAAATGAGAGTCGAGGAAAATTAGGAGTAAATAAATTGTTTGAACAAATGAAGATGAAACCGATGCCAAATGATATGAAGTATATGTGTTGTGAGACGAATCCTCAACCATTTTATGCTTATGATAAATTATGTGAGAAGAATCAGAAGGGGTGTGATGATGAGTTTAAGAATGATGATATAGTATGTTTTGCTCAATATTTGGACCCGATGACAAATGATAAGAATTATGAAAATGAATTTTTGCCATAAAAGTAAAATTAGAATATAAGAAAAATGAATAAATAAATTATATTTTTATATAATTTAATTATAGTATTTACAAATTATTTTTAAATGACATATTTATATATTTTTTTCATTTTAGTACTTCTTCTTGTTATTTTTGAGGTTGCTCAACGTTATCTTCGTAATCAAAAGGAAACATTTGCGAATAAATCAAGAGAAGGTTTTGAGAATCCTAATTCAAAAACTTATTTTGAAGAAAATACATTAATACAATTTGGAGACAATATTACAGGTTCCGCTGTTAATATACGTCATCCTTACCGTGCTCAAGTAGGTGTTTTTGGAACAAGTGGTGAAACACCTGCTTATTTACAATGTCCAAGTTGTAATTTACAATTTGATTGTGCTAATTATCCATATGAAGTAGATGAACGTTATGGCGCTGTTTGTAGTAATTGTATTGAAAAGAAATTATATAATGAATTTAATATTCCAGTATATGCTAAATCAGTTGGTAGTCCCAGAAAATGCCGTGATTTACTTTCAAATAAAGTAAATTAAAATGTTTTTACATATTTTTTAATAAATAATTATTTGTTAAAAAAATAAAATTTGAATATTTTAACAAAAATATCTTTTTGTATCTAAAAATATCCAAATTAATCCCAAATTGCGTAACGCAAAAAGTTCGATTTTTAAAGCAAAAATATAAAATGATTTTTAAAATATTTTAAATTTGAAAAGTTTTCATCCTTTTTATTTTACAACTTTTTTCATTACGCAATTTGGGATTAATTTGGATATTTTTAGATATAAAAAGATACTTTTAGATATAAAGGTTATATTAAGGAGAAAATATAAAATTATTATTATTTATTTGATTATTTATATTTTGAATATTTATATTTTGAATATTATTTATATTTTGAGTTTTAATATTTTGTATATTATGATTTTGAATTATTTTATCTTTTTCATAATATTTTTTAATTAAATCAGATGTAGAATATTCATTTAAAGATAAACTTTCATCTTTAAGAAGATTTAATTCTCTTTTTTTATTACAATAATTGATATTTTTTTGATGATTATTTAATATATATATACTACTAAATTCTGAAAAACAATTTGTACATTTATATGTATTTGTACATTTTTTATTAAAATTTTCATTATCTTTATTTATTAATTTTTCATAATAAATATTATAATTATAATCATTTTTAATTAACTTTAATTTTTCATCATTTATTAAAGAGTTTAATACATCAAAAGTAATAATATTATATATATGATTAAAATTATTTATAATTAAATGAATATGAAAATCCAATAAAAAATTTATATTCATTTCTATTACATATCTATGTGATATAGATTTATTATAAAAAAAATCTTTATCTTGAATTGTATTATCGTTTATTATAATATTGGGAGTACATTGATTTATTCTTTGATAATGTCGTTTCATATCATTTTTTGAATTACATTTAAATAATAAACATCGATGACAAACATAAAAAGAACCTTTTTCACTAATATTTAATTTTGGCATTTTTTTATTATTTATATTTAATATATTTTTTTATAATATTATTTCTTTATATTAAAAATAATAATGTAATTATGTAATTATGTTAATATAAAATAATTTTTATATTAAAATGTTTTAAGGAAATTTATGAAAATCATAAAATTCAGGAAATTTGTCTAAATTGCGTAATGAAAAAAGTTCGATTTTAAAAGCAAAATTATAAAACGATTTTAAAATATTTTTAAATTTGAAAAGTTTTCATCCTTTTTATTTCACAACTTTTTTCATTACGCAATTTAGACAAATTTCCTGAATTTTCTAAAAAATAAAAATTAATTAAATAAAATCTTGATTTAATTCTTTTTGAGTTAAATAATTTTCTATTTTCATTTTATTATATTGAATATTATCTTTATTTAATTCTGATTCTAAAAATTTATTTTTAGTTTCATCTAAATAAACATTATAAATACGTATTGTTTCTCGAATAAATTTATCTCGGATTCTATGTTTTATTTCAGTATTGTAAAAATTTTTATCATTAAAATCATAATTTTGAAAATGTGAATTTATTTTGTATTGTCCATCCAATTTATTATAATATTTTTTTAAATGGCGTTTTTCATTTTGTTTTGATTCATCAAAATTATTTATAATTGAATCTAATGTAGTTTTTAATTTTGAAATTATAAATGATACAATCATTTCAGATTGTGTTTTATTTAATACATTATCAGCATAATAAATTCCATATCCATTATTTGTAAAATATAAATTTTGATTTGATTCATTTTGAAGTAAATTTTGTAAAAAATTTGAATATTCAAAAAATGTATCATTTAATGAATGAATATTTAAATGCGAGTAATCATAACCTTCGTTTAAAAAATCACGTGTATCTAAATAAAAATTATTATTATTTTTTTGATTATTTATATTTTGAATATTATTTTGAATATTGTTTTGGATATTTTGTGTATGAATATTTTGTGTTATATTATTGTTTGTTGTAATTTCATCATTATTTCTTTTCATTAATTCTTCCGGTTCTATAGATTCATATTCTTTATGTTTATATTTTAATAAATTTAATTGCTTTTTTTTATTACAAATATTTATATTTTGTTTATGTTCATTTAAAATATATAATGTAGAAAATTTTGTAAAACAATTTTCACATAAAAATTTTTTATCTTTTTTATTTTCTTTATTTATTAATTCTTCATAATAATTATTATAGTTATTTTCATTTTTAATTAATTTTAATTTTTCATCATTTATTAAAGAGTTTAATAAATCAAATGTAATAAT
>JACCDO010703070.1_pt1 | contig 17485 bp, 12 predicted proteins | sample 7446101 | NCBI WGS metagenome assembly JACCDO01 (sample SAMN15323440, study PRJNA562643) | freshwater metagenome | isolation source: river surface water | place: USA:Blue River Watershed | collected 2017-08-16 | reverse complement strand
CGTCGTAGACGAAGATGTCGGAGACGTTGTTCGTGTCGCCGGCGACGAGGTTCGTCGCGACCGAGGCGAAGACCATCCAGCGGCCGTCGGAGCTCAGCGCGGGCGTCTGGCTCGCGCCGTTGGCCTGCGCACCCGTGCCGTTGACTACGCTGACGAGGCGCGTCGTGCCGAGCCCGGCACCCGTGCGCGGGCGGAGAAAAACGTCACGTTGCCCGTTGGCGTCGCTGGCGACGAGGTTCGTGGCGTCCGAGGTCCAGGCGATCGTGGAACCGTCGGCGCTCAGCGCGGCTTGGATCGAGTGGTTGTCACCCTCGGCGCCCGCGGGCGTCGTGTCGACCAGCACGGTCGACGTGTTGCCCGGGGTGTCGAAGGTGCCGCTGCCGGAAACGTCGCGGTCGTGCAGGTAGATGTGGCTGCGGCCGGCCGCGGTGGTGGTCGCGGTGAGGTTGGTCGCGGTGGACTCGAACGCGATGAAGCGGCCGGTCTGGCTGATGGCCGGGCGGAAGCTCGGGTTGTTGGCCTGCCCTCCGGTCGCGTTGGCGCCACTGATGCGGGTGAGGACGCCCGTGAGGGTGTCGGCCACGAAGATGTCGCTGAAGCCGTTGGTGTCGCCGATGACGAGGTTCGGAGCCTCGGAGGCGAAGGCGACGTGGCGGCCGTCGGCGGAACTGATGACCGGGTTGCCCGAGGCACCGGTCGACTGCGTGCCCTGGAGCGAGACGCTGAGGCGCCGGACGAGATTCGTCTGGGCGTCGTACAGGAAGACGTCGCGCACGCCGTTGGTGTCGCCGGTGACGAGGTTGGTAGCGTCGGACGCAAACGCGACGTAGCGGCCGTCGGCGGTCATGGACGGGTTGTCGCTGTAGCCGTTGGCGGTGGTGGCGGCGCCGGAAGCGCGGCTGGCGGTGTAGACCGTCGGGAAGTTGGACGGCAGCAGGTTGATGAGCGTGGCCGTGGGATTGAGCGACGTGTCGCCGGCCCAGATGTTGTTACCGTTAACCGTCAGCGCCGGCGGATCGTTCTCATCGACGCCGTTGAGCGAATCGATCTTGGCGAGGACGTAGTAGGAGCCGGAGAAATTGCCAGGGAGGATCTGGGTCCAGGTTATAGTCCGGTCGGAATCGTCAGCGTTCAGGAATTGGCTGCCTGCGTTGCCGGTCATCGGAACCAACGAAGCCGCTGAGATATCAGTGAGCGTTAGCCGGAAGTCGTCACCATCGCCGAAGGTCGGATTGGCAGATAGGACAACCTCGATGCGGGCGAAGGCGGCGGAGCCCGTGAAGCCCGGCGTGAAAGGCACGTTGTAGGTGCCGTTGGTGCGATTCTGGTTGGTGAACCGCAGCGTCATGCCGATCTGGTCGCCGCCGCGATACGAAGTGCTCGCCGCATAGGAGAGCCCTGTGATCCGGAGGTCGGGCTTTCCCGTGACGGTGAGTACACTGTTGGAGGAGGTTGAGGTAGACGAGAAAGTGATTCCTCCAGGGACCGTTAGACCGGAGACCGCGGCATTATATTGCCCCGCCTGAATGGATCCGTTGAACGGAATGGTTACCGAGCGGGTGAACGAGCCCACCGCCCCTGCGGCAGCCACGGCGCTCGAGGTCGTGAAGTCACCGGTGACGCTAAAGGAAAACGAAGTGACGCGATGGGTAAACGTAACGGTTCCGTTGACCGCAGTTCCCGCGGGCACCGCTAGCGTCGGGTGGCTATTGGCGATCAATAATGTGATTACGGCCGAGTCGCCCGGCGCCGCGGTGGTCGGCGTCACGGCGAGTCCGGTGGGCGAGAGGGTCTGCGCGGCCAGCGGGCCGGCCAGGGACAGAACCGCCGCCGCGGCGAGGATGCGGAGCCAAGTTTTCATGGGGGCCTCGTGGGTTGCGGGGCTTTACTTGGCGGCGGGGGCCTTCGGGGCGGGGTCCTTGACGAAGGGGTCGGAGCCGTCGCGGTGTCCGGGCAAGTCCTCGCGGCGGAGGTTGAGTCCGCGCACGCGCTCGGAGTCGAAGACCTTTTCGACCGGGGCGCCGTCGGCGCTGAGGGTCTTGGCGGTGATGAAGATGATGAGGTTGGTCATCTCCTGCCGCTTGTTGTCGCTGCGGAAGAGTCGTCCGAGGCCCGGAATGGCGCCGAGGACGGGCACGCGGTTGCCGCCGTTGGAGGAGGACGACGTGAGCAGGCCGCCGATGCCCATCGTGTAGCCGTCGGCGAGCGACACCGTGGTGGAGGTCTTCCGGGTGTCGATGATGGGGATCTGGTTGCCGTTGAAGACGACGTTGTTGATCGACTGGCTGACCTCCGGGGAGACGGCGAGCTTGATGCGGCCGGCGGCGTTGACCTGCGGGGTGACCTTGAGGATGACGCCGATCGGCTTGAAGTCGAAGCCGTTGACCTCGAGGTTGCCGGTCTGCTGGTTGTACTGGTAGCGCGGGATCGGGCGCTCCTGGCCGACGTTGATGACGGCCTCGGAGTTGTTGAGGGTGACGACGGTGGGGTTGGAGACGATCTTGACCTGCGTCTGCGACTGCAGGGCGCTGAGGACGAGGCGGAACTCGCTGGCGGAGAAGACGGCGTTGAGCGTGCGGGCGGTGCCGTCGTTGTTCACCAAGGAGGCAAGCGAGTTGAAGGCGGTGTTGGCGGTGTTGGTGAGGACGTTGTTGACGTCGTCGGTGACGGAATTGGAGGAGCCCGACGTGCTGGTGGCGGAGCCGGTGGTGCCGAGCGTGCCGGTGGAACCGGTGGTGGAAGTCGGGGTGACGACGCCGCCGGTGGAGGTGACGGAGCTCGAGTTGTTGGAGCCGGACGACTGGGTGGAGCCGCTGGTATTGGAGGACTCGTTGGTCGTGCCGGCGGTGGAGGCGCGGGTGGTGCCGCGGGTGTCGTTGACGGTGTTGCTGGAGTTACGGTCGGAGCCACCTCTGCCCACCTGGTCGCGGTTGCGCTGGAAGGTCCCGCCGAGGTTGCCGGCGGCGATCTCGTAGTTGGCGAGGGAGGACCAGTTCACGCCGAGGTTCTTCACGTCGCTGTCAGTCACCTCGATGAACTTGGTCTCGATCATCACCTGGTCGGTGGCGCGATCGAGCTGCTGGATGATCGCGCGGATGCGGTTCATGCGCGACGGCCGCTCGGTGACGACGAGGCTGTTGCTGCGGGCGTCGACGACGATCTTGCCGCCGGCGGCGGCGTCGACGAGCGAGGTGACGGTCGCCATGATGTCGGCGGCGCGGGCGTCGTTGATGACGAAGACCTCGGTGGAGACCGGCTCCTGGGCGAGGGTCTCATTGCTGAGGATCTTGATGATGTTGCCCTCCTCCTTGTAGGTGTAGCCGACGGGCTGGAGGATGTTCTCGAAGATCTGGCGCCAGGTGACGTCGCGGAGCTTGACAGTGGCCTTGCCCTTGAGGGCCTCGGGCATGACCAGGTTGAGCTCGAAGAGGTCGGCGACGTTGCGGAGGATGTTGCGAATGTCCTCGTCGGGGAAGTCGACCGAAAGCGTGTCGCGCCCGGAGTCGCGGGACTTGGCGAGGGCATCGCCCGCGGGAGCAGCGGAGGCCTTGATCTCGACGGCGGGGGCGGCCGCGGCCGGGGGCGCGGACGGGGCGGTAGCGGCGGCTGGGACCGGAGCCGGCTGCTGGGCGAGGAGGCGACCGGCGGCAAGGGCGAGCAGGAGGAGCCGGGACGCCGGCAGGGGCGATCGTTTCATGTCAGCGGGCGGGTTTGATGGGCCGGGTGACGTCCTCGCCGCGATAGCGCAGCGTGAACGTGGTGCGGTCGATGGAGACGAGCTCGAGCTCGTGGTCCTCGTTGTTGTAGGTGGCGGTGAAGCGGGTACCGACCTCGAAGGGCCGCCCGGCGATGAAGAGACGGGGCTTGCCGCGGACGACCATCGTGCCGGACGGGGCGATCTGGGCGGCGATGGCCTCGAGCGTCTCGCGCGGAGTCGCGGGCGCGGCGGCGGCCGGGGCGGGAGCAGCTGAAGCCGCGGGGGCAGCCGCGGCGGCCGGCGCGGCGGCGGGATCCGGCCGGTCGAAGCCGGGCGGGTTGTAGGGCGAAGCCAGGTCGGCGGGCAGCGGCTCGGGGTCGGGCCGCCGCGCGAGACCCTGGGCGAGGTCGAGGGTCGCCTGGCGCCTCTGGGGAGGCTGGACGTCGGAGAGGACGCGCGAAGCGGCGAACAGGCCGGGGACTGCCGCGGCGGCGAACGCGACGACGGTAAGGACGGCGGGGCGAAGACGCGGGATCATGGCAGACCGAGCAGTTCGACGCTGAGCGAAAGGGTGAGCGGGCTGCGACGGTCAGCGAGGGAACCGCTGAGCGAGGCGGAGACGATGCGCGCGTAGCGCGGTCCGGACTCGATGCGCCGCAGGAGATTGAGGAGTTGGACGTAGGAGCCGTCGGCCGAAAGGGAGAAGCCGACGGGCACGAACGGGGACTTGGCGCCCTTGGCCGGGGGCGCGACCGCGGCGGGCCGCAGATCCTTGAGCTTCACGCCGGTCTCGCTCTCGAGCTGATAGAAGAACTGCATGTTGGCGCCGACCTGGCCGGCGCGCACGACGCGGGTGTCGATCTGCTTCGCGGCGGCCTGCAGGGCGTCGAGCTGCTCCTTCAGCTGGGCCGAATATTTGACGTTGTTCTCCAGCCGCACGGCATCGGCCTGCCGGCGCTTCAGCTCCTCCTCGAGGGCGGGGCCGGCGTCGGAGCGGTAATAGGTCCAACCCCCGAGGACGAGGGCGAGGACGAAGCACACCACCCCGACCGGATTGCGGCGGATGAACTGCAGGGCCTCCTCGTTGGTCATCACTTCTTCCCTCCGGAGGCCGGCTTGTAGCGCAGGCGGAACTGCACGGAGATCCGGCCCGAGACCGGGTTACGCTCCGGCGCCTGCGCGAAGATGAACTCCCCGAACGCACCGAGCTGAGGGTCGGCCTTCAACTGCTCGAGGTAGGCCGTCGCCCGCCCGCTGGCCGCGACGGCCTCGCCGCGCAGCGAGAGCCGGAGCACCAGCCCGTCGGCGCCAAACTCCAGCGCATCGACCGCAACATCCGGCGGCAGCGTCTCCCCGATGCGACGGATGACCGCCGAGACCGGCGGCCGGGACCTCACGAAACCGTCCACCTCCTGCACCACCGCCTCATCGGACTGGAACTTCTTGAACGCGGCGACCGCCTGGTCGCTGCCCTTCTTCGCGCGGTCGATCTTCGCTTGTTCCTCGGCGAGCTGCGTGTCGAGCGCTCGCAGGTGTATCTCCTCGGAGGCGACGTAGACCGCGAGGGCGAGCACGGCGAAGACCGCGCCGCCGTTCACGAAGAAGGCCGTGCGCACGACCTTGACGTCGGGCAGGAGCCCGCGGTCGCGGAAGTCGGGATGCCACGCCGGCGTCACCGCCGCGGCCGCCTCCTCACTTTTTTTCCGGAACAGGGACGGCATCGGCGGCGTTGGTTTGGACCATCAAGGAAAACAGCCCGAACCAGCGCGGATCTCGCGCGGTCGCGGCCAAGGCATCGGGCACGGTGACCTGCCGGCTGGCGAGCCACGGGAGCGGGTCGGGTCGGAAGGCGGGCAGGCCGAGGGCTGAAGCGAGAGCCCCGTCGAGCCAAGCGAGCGGTCCAGGCAGCTGGGTCGTGAGAATCTGGCCCACCGACTGCCCGGTCTGCACCTCATAGAAGCCGGTCGAGGACTGCAGGTCGGCGACGAGGCGCTTCAGCAGCACGGGGCCGAGGCCGGTGAAGTCGAAGGTGTTCGCGAAAAACAGCTTCCTCGCCGCCTCCTCATCCTTCAACCCGAGCTCCTTCTGCACGAGCGGGACCATCGCGGCGTGCCCGTGGGCGATGGGCCGCGATACCTCGACCCCCGAGGCGGTGACGATGAACGTGTGCGTGACGTCGGCTCCCACCTCGACCACGAGCACAGGCGTCTTCGAACGCGAATGTGCGAGGCAATCGGCCACGCCGCCGAGCAACGCCACCGTGCCCAGTTCAAGACGGCGGGGATAGACCCCGGAGCCGAGCAACTCCTCCTGCAGCACGGCGACGTCGTCCGAGGGCAGGCCGCAGAAGAGCATGTCCTTCTGCACGGTGCCCGCGGGATCAAATTCGGAGCCGTCGGCCGCGTTGACGACCGCGATGGCGTACCTGTCGAAATCGATGCGGAACTGCTGCGTGCACACCTCGGCGAGGTACCCCGTTTCCTTGGCACGCTTGGGGTCTATCGTGTGACGCCGCACAAGCCGCCGCGCCGGATGCGCGCCGACGACGGCCTGCAGGTAACTGCCGGCGGAGCGGCCGCCCTTGATCTGCCGGAGCATTTCGCCCCGCAACGCGGCATCACCGGCCGGGCACTCCCGCAGGTCCTCCACCACGAAGGGAGCCGAAGGAGCCGAGGTCCGCGCGGCCTGCATGCCCTGATCGCTCAGGGAGACGAAGTGGCCCAGGGGCTTCCGGGAGAAAAGCATGCGGGACTGAAGGGACGGATGGCGGGTAAAAAGGGCGCGGCACGGAGCGTCCGGTTGCCCGACTCCCCGTCGCCGACTGCGCCGCAGATTTCGGCCCGCGGCAGCAGCTTACAAGTTCAAATCCCCCGCCAAACCCCGATCCGCGGACCGGGGTGCGGAGGCGACGCCGGTCGGGGAAAAGCCACCGCGGCCACCGCGGAAAAACAAAAACCCGCCCGAAAGGGCGGGTTTGCGGAGGCGGAAGGCCGGAAAAGCGGCCTTACTTCTGCCAGGTACGCTTCTTGTGCCGGTTGGCCTTCAAGCGCTTGCGGCGCTTGTGCTTGTTCATCTTCAGCCGGCGTTTCTTCTTCAGGTTGCCCATGGTGTTCGGAGTTCCGACCGCGGCACCGTGCGGCGCGCGATCAGGGGTGTAAAGTGGATTTCTCCCGGGGGGATCAGGCGACGGTGAACGCCTTCGCGGCGTGCGCCTTGGCGCGGGAAGCAGCGTTGCGGTGGACGACGCCCGACTTCACCGCACGGTCCATCGCCGAGGAATAGGCTGCTGCGGCGGACTTGGCGCCGGCGGCGTCCTTCTTGGCCAGGAGTTCATCGAGCCGCTTGCGCAGGGTCTTGATCCGGGTCTTTACGCCCCGGTTCCGGTCGGTGAGGCGACGCGCCTTGCGGGCGGCTTTGATGGCGGATTTCGTGTTGGCCATGATCGTTCGTCAGGAAATAAGCCGGCCAAGAACCCAGACGCCCCGAGGAGAGTCAACGGTTTTTTCGGAAGACGCGGGTCGGCGGAGCGTCGGCCGAGACGCCGGCATCAGAGACGGGTGTTCACGCTGAGGCTCAAGGTGGTCGGCTCGGCGTAGCGGTAGATGTAGTTCGGCCGGCGGGCGGCGGCGTTGAACGACGTGGCGCCGGTGACGCGGTAGGGACTATCGCCGTTCAGCAGGTCATACGCGTTCTGCACTCCGAGACGGAAGCTCATCTGGCGGCCGAGCAGGCGACGGTCGTACATGGCATAGCCGCCGAACTGCGCGGCCTTGCCGCCCTTGTAGACCACACCTTCGAAGATCGCGATGTTGTAGTCGGGTGTGAGGGTGCCATTCACGCCCACGCGGAGGCCGCGCACCCACGGCACCTGGTAGTCGGCCACGAGGCTGGCGGACCACGGCGTGCTGCGGCGGCCGGCGACCTGGTTCGTAAGGGTGCTGGCGCCGAGGATGGTGCGTGCGTTCGCGAGGTAGGTGGGGTTCTCGGCCATCGCGGGGTCGCCGCCTGGCGCCGCGGCCGCGGCGGTGCGCTTCACGGCTTCGTCGAGGTACGCGATGAACTGCGAGAAGTCGGGCTGGGATCGCACGCGGTTGGAAGAAAACGTCAGCCGCGTCTGCAGGCCGCGCCAACGCTGGCCCTGCAGGGTGGCCTCGACGCCGCGCGACTGCTCGTTGGAGTTCACGGTGCGGCGCTCGTTGTTGAGGCCGTTCACGACCGGAACGTACTTCGGGTCGGCGGGCAGGACGTTGTTCGGATTGATGAGGTCCTCGAGCTGCGTGGCGTTGAGGATGTCGGGCAGCCACGCATACTGCGCGTTGACGCGCTTCACCTCGAAGAATCCCAGGGTATAGAAGATCTTCCGTCCGAAGAGATCACCCTTGAGACCGAACTCCTTAGTCTTGCCTCGCACGGGTCCGATGTCGGGCCCCCAGAAAACCTGGCGCGACTGCCAGCTGAAGGACTCGGAGTTGACGCCGTAGACGTTGACGGTGGCGACCTCGCGGCGCCACAGGGCAAACGAGAGACCGGCGACCTTGCTCGTCGCGGCGAGGTTGAAACGCGGGTCGTACTCGTAGGCACGAGCGTTGTCCCAAGGCATGCCGGGATGGCGGAAGTATCCCCGGGCATCGGTCGCGTAGGCGGCCTCGGTCGGGATCTTGCGGTGGAGGCGGTTCCAGCTGGCACCGACGAGGGAGTTAAGGCGCCCCCCGAAGTATTCGCCGGAGAGCGAGGCGGTCTGGGTGTCGGAGTAGCGGATGTCGGCGAAAGGCCCGGTGATCGTGACGTTCTCGTAGATGACGGGCTTGAACGTCGGGGTGGTGACGAGGTTGGGCAGGAGGAAACGGTCCCAGAAGCGCGTGCTGCCGAAGTCGGGATCGTCGAGGTAGGCGCGGAAGCGCACGCCGTTGTTGGCGATGAGCCCGGCGCCGAGCTCGTTGGCGAGCCCCATGCGGCGGGAGTCCTTGGCGTCGCGCTGGCGCAGGGCGGTGAGCACCACGAACTGCTTGCCGAAGCGGCCGAAGTCGAACGGGTAGGCGGCGGAGACGCGCCCGGCCTTGGCGATGTTGCCGAAGATCTTGTAGGCGGCGCCGCCGATCGAGGCGTCGACGTAGGGACGGCCGGCGCCGTCGACGTTCAGGATGGGCGGCGTCTGGCTTGTGCCGAAGGAGTTGTCGTTGCGGTCCTCGTGCTGGAACTGCTGGTTGAACGCCACCTCGAGCGCGAGCTTCCCGACCATCTGCTCGATCGTGACGTTGGCGACGTTGAAGATGCGGTTGTTGTAGTCACCGGTTCCGAGCATGTTGGTGTACTGGTCGAAGCCGGAGAAGACCTTCGAGGTGCCGTTCGGCAGCCGCACCGCGGCCTGCTGGCCCGCGAGCAGGGAGACCGCGTTGCCCGAGGGCCCGCTGCGGTCGATCGCCAACGGCGGGAAGGTCGTCGTGCGGTACAGGATCTCGCCCTCCGAGGTGTAGTACCAGACGTTGTTGGTGGAAAAGCCGCGGCCGGCGGCGGCCACATCGTTGATCGCGAGCGCGCTGTCGGCGCGCAGGCGGTGCGTCTCCCCCCGCTCGACCTCGAGCCTTACCGTGGTCGTCCGGAACGGCTGGTATGTGAACGTGAGGTGACCCGCGCGGAAGACGTCGTTGGTGCCGCGGACGTAGGTCGCGTTGCGGCGGTTGGCGGCGTTGAAGCGGACGGCGAGCGTGTCGGTGAGGCGGCGGTTCACGTCGAGCTGGAAGCGGTACACCCCGAAGGTGCCGTAGCTGGCGAAGACCTCCTCGAAGTTCCGCGGGCGGGCCCGCTTGGTATAGACCGTCGCGCCGCCACCCGGAGGCGACTCGCCGAACATCATCGAGTTGGAGCCCTTGTTGAAGTCGAAGCGCTCCACGTTGTAGGCGTCGGACGGCACGAACCACGTGAAGAAGTTGCGCGAGCTGCTGTTGCCGCTGAGCCCGCGGTAGTTGATGCGGTCGTCGTTGCGCGACTCGAGGCGCGGGGTGACGTTGAGGCCTGCGACGTACTGCGCGGCGTCCTCCATGTTGAAGGCGCCGATGTCGCGCATGAAGTCGGCCGTGATGACGTCGACGGTGGCCGGCAGCCGGGCGAGCTCCTGGTTCGTGCGGCTGCCAATCAGCGTGGTGGTGGCGAACCACGACTTATCGTTGTCCTCTCGCACGGTGAAGGGCGAAAGGGCGACAACCTCCTGCTCGGAAGGGACGGCGGAGCGAAGCGCGGTGCAGAGGAGGGAGAGCGCCAGGGCGGCGCGCCGCAAGGTGAGGGCATTCATGGCGGAGGAAGTGGGTGAAGGGGCGGACGCAGGCGGGGGCGAATCGTTCCGCGCGGAAACCGGCCCGCGCGGCTGAAAGCACGACGCCCGCCGGGCTTTGGCCGGGCGGGCGTCGGAAACGGAAGCGATCAGGCGTCGATCGGCCAACCGTCGCGGTACTTGCGGCCGAGGTACTGGTTGGCGCCGGCGTCGTCGGTGAGGCCGGTCTTGCCGTCGTACTTCAGCTTCTTGCCCGCGCGGTAGGCGACGAGTCCGAGCGCCATCTGCTCGGTCATGAGGCCGTTGTAGTCGAAGTTACAGGAAGTCTTGGTGACGTCGCCCTTGCAGGCGTTGATCCACTGCTCCTGGAAGTCGCCGATCTCGGGGAGCTGCGCCTCCTTCGGGCGGATCTTGTAGTCGGTGAGGTCGGCCTTGGCGTCGGGGAGCAGCATGCGCGAATTGAAGTCCGCGAGCAGCACTCCCTTGTTGCCCTTGAACATCGCGCCGTGACCGAGGCCGTCGAGGTCGATGTACTTCTTGGGCGACGTCGGGAAGACCTTGCCCTGGTACCAGCTCACGCGGATCGGCCCGCGCCAGTCGTTGGCCGGGTGCTCGAAGTGCGCCTCGAGCTTCACGGGGGTGACGTCGGGGTTGAAGGCATCCCCCTTCGCCTCGACGGCCGTCGGGTAAGTGGCGTCGATCGCGTTCCAAGCGAGGTCCATCGTGTGCGCACCCATGTCACCGACCTGGCCGGTGCCGAAGTCCCAGAACATGTTCCACTGAAGGCAATTCGCGCCGGGGCCACCGGAGAAGTAGCCGGGGTTGTAGGGATGGGCCGGAGAGGGCCCGAGCCAGAGGTCGTAGTGCAGGGTCTTCGGCGGGGAGCCCTCGGCGGGCAGATAGCCGGGGCGCGGCAGTTGGCGATTACCCCAGGCGAAGACGCCCTGCAGGTTGCCGACGGCGCCGTCGCGGACCATTTCCTTCACGCGGTTGAAGTTCGGGAGCGCGTGCCGCTGGGTGCCGGCCTGCGTGGCGAGCTTCGTGCGCTTCTTCAGGTAAGCCGCGCGCACCATCCGCGCTTCCTCGACCGTCAGCGCGATCGGCTTCTCCATGTAGACGTGCTTGTCGCGGTTCATCGCCCACATCGCAATGTGCGCGTGGTGGTGGTCCGGGGTGCAGCAGACGACGGCGTCGATGTTCTTCTGCTCCTTGTCGAGCAGCTGGCGCCAGTCGGTGTAGGTCTTGGCGCCGGGGAAGGCCTTGAGCGCGTCGGGGAAGCGCAGTTCGTTCACGTCGCACAGCGCGACGACGTTCTCCTTGCGCAGCGTGTTGTAGTGGGCGAGCCCGCGGCCCCAGACGCCGATCAGGGCGACGTTGAGCTTGTTGCTCGGGCGGCTCTGACCGAAGAGCGTGCCCGTGGGAAGGATGAGGAGGCCGGCGCCGGAGGCGGAGGCCGACTTGAGGAAGTGGCGGCGATTGAGGGGTTTCATCGCCGGCGACCGTGACGCCCCGGTGCGGCGCGGTCAACGCCGGGGAGCCGCGGCGGGCTGCCGCGACGCAACGTCACGCAGCGGCTAGCGCCCGACCCACGTCGCTTGGCTTGGCGCCCATGGCCAGCATGGCTCGGACGAGCAGGTCGAGCGAAACATCCGGCTCGGCCGCCTCCATCTTCGCCACGCGGGACTGGCTGGAGCCCAGCTTCCGGGCGAGTGCGACCTGGGAGAGGCCGAGTTTCAGCCTACGATCCCTGAGGCGACCGGCCAACGCTACGCGGATGCTCACCAGGGCTGCCTCCTCGGAGTCGAGGCCGAGAAAATCCTCCGCCGATCCCAGTTTCCACCCCGCGGATTCGAGTCGATTTCGTTTTCCAGTCTTCATTTTGATTTTCCTGTTCAGGCGCTGTGAAATCGGCGCAGCCGGTCACGGCAGTTGGCGATCACCCCGGCGGGGGTGGTCCGGGTCTTCTTGGCCGTGACTTCCGCGATCACGATGGCATCCGGGGTGATCTGGTAAAAAATTCGCCACGTCGTAGTCCGGTCGGGAATCCGAAGTTCATGAACGCGCGGCCCGATGGAGGGCATCGGCCTGGAGTGCGGCAGACCGAGCGTTTCACCCCGTTGCAGCCTCCGGAGCAGAACCCCGGCCTCGATCCTGGCCTCACGCGAAAACGGCGGGGTCCTTATCTCGCCATGCAGCCAGGCCAAGGGCTTCTCGAGCGGCTCCATGTACTAAAGGTTCACGACCGTCCTTATATGTCAATTCCGACATACATGACCGAAACCCCTCTCAGACCAAAGTCGCGGGGCCCCGGGCGGAATCTTCAACCGAAACGAATCCATTCACCCACGAGGGCATGAGCGCACGCCCCCAATGCTGAACGGCAGACGTGATCCGGACCTCGGACCCGGCTCCTCTGAAATTCGTGCGTCTCCGTGTCCCTTCGTGGTTCCCGGCTCAGGCCAGGATGTCCTTGACCACGTGTCCGTGGACGTCGGTGAGCCGGTGGTCGCGCCCCTGGAAGCGCACGGTGAGGCGCTCGTGGTCGAAGCCGAGGAGGTGCAGGATCGTGGCCTGCAGGTCGTGGACGTGGACCTTGTTCTCCGTGACGCTGAAGCCCAGCTCGTCGGTCTCGCCGTACGAGAACCCGCGCTTCACGCCGCCACCGGCGAGGAAGACCGCGAAGGCATCGGGGAAGTGATCGCGGCCGAGGACCTCGCCCTTGGCGGTGCGGCCCTCGCGGAAGGGCGTGCGACCGAACTCGCCGCCCCAGACCACCAGGGTGTCGTCAAGGAGCCCGCGGGAGCGCAGGTCGCGGATGAACGCAGCGACGGGCTTGTCGGTCTGGGCCATCTTACGCGTGAGGCCGCCACGGATGTCCTCGGCTGCGCGGGTGCCGTGGAAGTCCCAGCCCCAGTCGAAGAGCTGCACGAAACGCACGCCCTTCTCGAGCAGGCGGCGAGCAAGGAGGCAGTTGTTGGCGAAGCTGGCTTCACCGGGCGCGGCGCCGTAGGCCTCGAGCACGGAGGCGGGCTCGCGCGAGATGTCCATCACCTCGGGCACGCTCGCCTGCATGCGGAACGCGAGCTCGTACTGGGCGATGCGGGTGACAGTCTCGGGATGCCCTAGATCGGCCGCCTGACGTTCATTGAGAGCGCGAAGGGCGTCGAGGGTCTGCCGACGCAGGGCGCGGTTCATGCCGGGCGGGTCACTCACGTAGAGCACGGGGTCGCCCTTGGAGCGGCATTGCACGCCCTGGAAGACCGACGGCAGGAAGCCGGTGCCCCACGCGCTCTGGCCGGCGCTCGGCTGGGTGCCGCTGCTGATCAGCACGACGAAGCCGGGCAGGTTGTCGTTCTCGGAGCCAAGCCCGTAGGTGACCCACGAACCCATCGAAGGGCGGCCGCCGCGCGGCGAGCCGGTGAAGAGCAGGAGCTCGGCCGGCGTGTGGTTGAACTGGTCGGTGTGCATCGACTTCACGAGGCACATCTCGTCGGCGATGCCGTGGAAATGCGGCGCGGCGTCGGACATCCAGATGCCGCCCGCGCCATATCGGGCGAAGGTGCGCGGCGAGCCCATGAGCGTGGGCGTGCCGGTGGTGAAGGCGAAGCGCCGGCCCTTGATGAAGTCGTCAGGCGCGGGCTGGCCGTCGCGCTTCACGAGCTCGGGCTTGTAGTCGAAGAGGTCGAGATGCGGCGGCCCGCCTGACATGTGGAGGTACACGACGCGCTTCACCTTGGGGGCGAAGTGCGGCGGGCGCACCGCCATGGGGTTGACCATGGCGGGCGCGGCCTCCGCCCGCGATCCGAGCGCGCGCAGGGCGATCGCGCCGAGGCTGAATTGGCCGGCTCCGCGCAGGAACTGGCGGCGGGTCTGGTGCAGCAGCTGCTCTTGGACCAGGCTCATGGCTTCATCAGGAACTCATCGAGATTGAGGAGCACGTTGGCGACGGCCGTCCACGCCGCCAGCTCCGCCGGCGCAAAAGTCGCGAGCGGCGGATTGGCGGGGTCGGCGATCATCGCGGCGGCGAGCTCGGGCTCGCGCGCGTACACGGCGAGCGACGACTGATAGAGCGCGACCACCGGCGCCACCTCCGCCGCCGAAACGGGACGGAGCAACACGCGGCGCAGCCCCTCCCCCACCTTCTCCTCCACGGACGCGGGGCCGTGCCCGATGAGACGAGCCAACGCCTGCGCGGCCTCGACGTAGACGGGATCGTTGAGCGTCACGAGCGCCTGCAGGGGCGTGTTGGTGCGGTTGCGGCGCAGCGTGCACACCTCGCGGTTGGGAGCGTCAAACGTCACCATAGAGGGATACGGGCTGCTGCGGCGCCACTCGGTGTACAGCCCGCGCCGGTGCCGGTCCTCCCCTTCGCTCGTCTTCCAATCGAGCGCGCCGCCAAACGCCGCCTTGAGGTCGAAGGCCGGCTGGTAAGGCCGCGCCGGCGGACCGTGAAGCTTGGGACTGAGCAGACCGCTCGCCGCCAAGGCCTGGTCCCGCACGACCTCCGCCGCCGCCCGGTGGCGAGGACCGCGCGACAACAGGCGGTTGTCGGGGTCCGCCGCGAGCGCCTCCGACGTCACCCGCGAGCTCTGCCGGTAGGCCGCGGAGGTGACGAGCAGGCGCAGGAAACGCTTCTGGTCCCAGCCGCCCGCGACCATTTCGGTCGCCAGCCAATCAAGAAGCTCCGGGTGCGAGGGAAGCTCACCCTGCGAGCCGAACTCCTCACTGGTGCGGACGAGCCCGGTGCCGAAGACCGACTCCCAGAGCCGGTTCACGAGTACGCGGGCGGTGAGCGGGTTGGCCGGATCGGTGAGCCAGCGCGCGAGCGCCAGCCGGTCGGGCGCGACGCACGACGGAAGCGGAGGAAAGGCTGAGGGAACGCCCGGCCCCACCTCGTCGCCGAGCGACAGGTGGTTGCCGCGCAGCTGCACGTGGGTCTTGCGCCGCTGGTCAGCCGCCAGTTCCCGCATGATGGGCGTGGCGGTAAACGGCTGGTCGGCGATCTGCCGCCGCAGCGCGGCGAGCCGGCGACGTTCCGCCGCGAGCTCGGGTGCGACCTCACGGACATAGTGATCGAGCAGCCGCGCGTTCTCCTCCGCCGTGCGCTCGGCCCCGGGACGGCCGAGCAGCGCAAGCTCGGCCGCGGGCGTGCGCACCACCTCGCCGATCCGCGGCTCTCGGGTGAGGCCGACGCGGAAATGATTCAGGGTCGCCTTCGCCACCGCAGATTGCTGCTCGATCGTCACGACCAACCGCTCGCCCGGCGCGAGGGTGAAGGCCTCCCGCGGCTGAACAATGAGCGCGTGCGCGGCCTGCTTCGCGCCGCCGACCGCCCATCCCTTGCGCAGTGGCGCCTTGGATCCCTTCGCGGGGCGCTTGGGCTCGGCATCGGAAACCACCAGCGAGGCATCGTAGCCCGACTGCACAAAGTCGGAAGCGGCGGCGAGGAGCGGCAGTTCCCGCGGAGCACCGAGGTCAACCGTCAGGCTTGGGCGCGGGGCCTCACGCGGGGCAACCTCGTGCACGACCTTACGCGCCGCATCGAGGGCGGTGACGCGCAGCCCGCCCGGCGTCGCCTCCTCCCCAAGTCGCGCCCAGAGCACGACCCTCTCGACGGGAAGATCCGCCCCGAGGTCCAGCTCCCACCAAGGGTCGTCGCCAACCTGGGTCTGAACCAAGGTGGCGGCGGCGGGATTACCCTCCTTGCGGCCGTCGATCGCGCGGGAGGGACCGGCGTCACCGGCAACCGAGGCCTGCGTGGGCACACCCTCCGAGGCGATGTTGCGACCTCCCGAAATGACTTCGACCTCCGCCAAAGAGAGCACGCGCGCCTTGCCGGGCAGTTCCACGCGGATGAAACGCGCGTTCCGGTGCGGTTCCGGCGGCCGGACTGCGGCGCGTACGCGCGTGACGACAAAGTTGCCAGCCGCGCCACCCGCACCGCCACCCGGGAGAGTGGCGTCCGGGAGCGACTCGATGCGGAACGCGGTGAAGGCCTCTCCCACCGGCGCGGCGATCTCAACCGAGGTGGTGTCCTTGGCCTGCCCCGGCGCGACCTTCACGCGACCGTCGTCATCGATCGTCACCGCCGCTTCGGCCGCGCTCCGCGCCAACGCCGGCCGCGGCGAGACCCAGGACGGACGGGCCGGAAAGGATTCCGCCCAGGCACGCGCCGCCGCCACATGGATGTCACGTACCGCCGCGAACCGCGCGTCGAGCCGGGCCGCCTCAGACTCCCAGTCGTCCCGTTGCCGCTGCTGCGAGGGGGTGAGGAACTCCAGCACGGGGGATTCGTCGTTCCGGTCGGCGTCCTCGGTCTGGTTGAAAAACGCGTACATCCGGAAGTAATCGTGCAGGGAGATCGGGTCGTACTTGTGCGTGTGGCACTGCGCGCAGGCCATTGAGGTGCCCATCCAGACGGCCATCGTCGTGTTGACGCGGTCAACCACCGCCACGGTGCGGAACTCCTCGTCGTCGGTGCCGCCCTCCGTGTTGTTCATGGTGTTACGGTGGAAGCCGGTGGCGATGAGCTGGTCGCGTGTCGGCTCCGGCAGCAGGTCACCCGCGATCTGCTCCAGCGTGAACCGGTCGAAGGGCAGGTTGGCGTTGAACGCGTTGATCACCCAGTCGCGATAGGGCCAGATGCTGCGCGGTTGGTCGTCGGCGTAGCCCTTGGAATCGGCGTAGCGCGCGAGGTCGAGCCAACCGCGTGCCCAATGCTCGCCATAAGCGGGCTTCGCGAGCTGCCGGTCGACGAAACGCTCGTAGGCGCCGGGCGCGGCGTCGGCGACGAACGCCTCCACTTCCTCCGGCGTCGGCGGGAGTCCGGTCAGGTCAAGCGACACGCGGCGGGCCAGCACATGCCGGCCGGCCTCCGGCTGCGGGCGCAACCCCGCGCGCTCGAGGTGCGACAGGATGAAGCGGTCGACCGGACCGCGCGGCCACGCAGCGTTGACCACCACCGGCGGCTCCGGGCGCACCGGCGGCTCGTACGACCAATGGCGCGCGTAGGGCGCGCCGCCGGCGATCCAGCGGCGCAGCACGTCGATTTCGGAAGCCGTGAGGCTTTTACCCGACTTGGCCGGAGGCATCAGCTCCTCGGCATCCGTCGTCACGAGGCGCTTCAGCAGTTCGCTCTGGTCAGGCTGCCCCGGGACGATCGCGAAGGCCCCGCCCCCGAGGTCCTCCAGCGCGCCCTCGCGGGTGTCGAGCCGCAGGCCCTTCTGCCCGCCCTTGCGGCCCTCCTCGTCGGGACCGTGGCAAAGGAAGCAATTGTTGGAAAGGATCGGCCGCACCTCGCGATTGAAGTCGGGGACCTCGGCCGCATGGACCGGAGCGGCGGCGGCGACCAGGAGTAGCGCGACGAGGTGGGACCGCATGACGAAGACAAATTGGGCGACGCGACCCGCGCCGCGTCAACACGGACCCGAAGTTCCCGGCCCGTTGACATCGCCCGGCCCCGCCGCACGGTCGCGCGCATCATGGTCCGCCCCACCCTGCCCCGCCTCCGCCGCGCCGCG
>JACCDO010276312.1_pt1 | contig 17488 bp, 9 predicted proteins | sample 7446101 | NCBI WGS metagenome assembly JACCDO01 (sample SAMN15323440, study PRJNA562643) | freshwater metagenome | isolation source: river surface water | place: USA:Blue River Watershed | collected 2017-08-16 | reverse complement strand
CGGCTATGGTTAAAGTTTATCTCCCTATTTTTATTTCTATTTTCTTGGTTTTAACTCCCATAGGGAATGGAAAGGCGATCCATCTTCCTGAACAGCCAAACTTTTGTCTATTCAAAAACCCACTTTGTTTTTACAATTTGGATGTGCTGCGGTATTTGCAGGTATTGCATCAAAAGCAAGAATATGCCCAGATGGCTAAGTTTTTTTACGGCCCAAAGAAGCAAGAACTTGGGGCTGCTAAATTGGCAACAGCCTTGGCAGATGTGGATTTTGGGTATGCGCTCAAGCGGGTAGGAATCAAGGAGGCAGATGCCAAAAATTGGTCTTTGACCTATCAACGAACGATTTTGGGAACCCAAGAAAACTTTAAAATTGAAGCTTCATTGCTCAACGATACTTGCCGAGTGTATCTGGATGAGAAAAAATGGCAAATTCTTTTTGGCTTGGACTAATAGTTCAAAAGGGTCAAGAAGATTCTTCCTAATTTCAGTAAATTCAAACAGCATTTATACAAATTCAAAAACACAAATCTTATTTACTATGAAAAAGCTAATTGCCTTATTATTTCTAGTTGTAGCTGGAACCAGTATAGTTCAAGCGCAAGAAATGACCACTCAAACATTCAATGAATGGAAGATCGTGACGGTCGTAGAGTCAATTGTCCCCATGGGCCTTGGACGATCTCGAATGATTGAGAACATGACCGATGTGAATACGGAGGATTTTAGAACGAGTCGAGTAGATGGGAAAACTTCATCTCAGAGAACCGTCAGCAGAAAGGAATTGAAGGTAGATAAATTTGATGAAGCCAAGCTGCTTAACTTCTTCAGTGCTGCAGGGATAAATTTTCAGAATATTGCGTCCAATGATGCGATGATTGCCGCTCGTATCATGGAGCTGGAGTCAGAAGGATATACGATGGCTTATGTGACTAGTGCGGTGGAAAGCGTCGGAGGTAAAGATGACGATAGTGGAATTTTTATTTCTCGGATGTATTTTCGCAAGTCTGTTTCTTTAAAGTAAATCAAAGAATCCTACTAATTTAGAGTAGCCTTGCCTTGAATAGGGAAGGCTACTTTTTCATTTTTTAACCTTCGTCAAATCCCTTCTTGAATTGCTCCATCCTCTTAATTTTAGAGAAAAAAGGTGATATTTCACCTTAATTTCTCATTATTTGCACCAATTATCTTAAAATAAAATTATATTTTTATCATAAAGTATTTAACTATTTTTATTATTTAAAAATTATAATTAAACAAAAAATAATAAATATGTAAAAAACAAGATTTTGACCCTTTCAACATATAATTAAGTTGGAAAAATTAGTGTATTTGCAAGTGTGCTTTGTTAAATCACTTGGTCATGAATCTTGAAGGCAAAGGAACCAGTTTAATATTTTTAATCTGTTTTCTCATCTTTTTTTCCCTGTCCCTTCAGGGACAATCCCTTCGAAACGAGAGCTGGGTGGCCATGGGTTCTACGGCGCAGACTAATCGAGTGGGAGGAGTAGTAGTTCAACAATCCATAGGTCAAAGTAGTGTGGCAGGAGTATTTGCATCGGCAACAACACGGATTAGCCAAGGATTTTTGCGTGGAATCCGCGTAGTCACCAAAGAAATCAAACTTCCTTTTGAGGTCATCGCCTTCCCAAATTCTTTTTCCGAACGCATTGCGTTTCGATTCACCACCGAGCATCAGGAAGCTACCCAAGTGCTAATTTACGATGGGTTGGGGAAATTGGTCTATGAAGCAGCGCATCAACCCAAAAACCAAGAAATTCACCTGAATCTACCCTTTCTGGCAACTGGGGTATACATCGTACACTTGAGATCAGGGAATAAGTTTGTTCAAAGCCGTATAATCAAGAAACCATGAGAACTCTTTTTTTAGTATGCGCCTTCCTGATAGGAATGCAGCTCCCCTCGTTTGGGCAGGAAATCTTCATCAAAACAGGATTTAACTCCACTACTTATGATTTTCGTTCTGCAGCGGGGGATCGTCTTTTGAATTTCACGCCCGGCATTGGCTCCTCCATTGAAATGGGTATGGGATTCCCGATGGTTCCAAAAAAAACCACAGAAGAGCTTGCTGAATTGGAACGAAGTTATTCACCCAATTGGCTTAAAAATGAAGTTTCGCTAAATCTGGATTCCTTTAATTCTTTTGGAGGAAACAGCAACAATAACTATAGCTGGGAGACGACCTACGGGGGGCTTACGAATACACTTTCCTTTTTGGCGCATTTTGGAGAGGTGGAGCTAGGGATAAAGGGGATCTTAGGAGCTTCAGGGATGCTTTCTGGTACGCAGGTCATCAATAGTTCACGATTTCCCTTAATGGGGCAAGATGATTTTTCTGGAATTTTTGCTCGGAGGGGAGGCGGTGTTTCAGCTTCCTATCCGGTGTTTCAAAGAGGCTTTTTGAATCTCACCTACACGTATACCAAAAGTTCCAGATTGGGAGGACCTGCCGATCAACGGGTAAGTTTTCTCACGCAAAGCTTAATGTTTGGTGTGTATGTTCAATTGAATTGATATGAAAAAGATAGGATATATTTTTTGGATGTGGATCCTAGCAGGAGCTGCATATTCTCAAGTTCCAGGGATCACCTACCAAGCGGTCATTATGGACAGCCAGGTATTGCCTGGCGAGGACAACCGAAATTCACCCTTGGTGGAAAAGGAAATTTGCTTAAAGTTTGTGTTTAAGAATCCCAGTGGTGTGAGCGAATACGAGGAGGTGATTTCCACTACCACAGATGCCTTCGGAATGGTCAATGTGATCATTGGTACGGGTAGGCGTACTGGAGGTACAGCCAATACTTTTTCTCAGATCGTATGGAATGCGCAGGCTAAATTTCTAGAAGTATCTTTTGATAAATCTGGAAGCTGCTCCACGTTTGTATTACTCAGTAGTCAGCAATTTACAGCGGTTCCCTTTGCACTCTATTCGACCAACTCAGGAACTCCAGGGCCAGTGGGCCCAGTGGGTCCTCAGGGTGCTACAGGTCTCACAGGTGCAGTAGGCCCAATAGGACCAGTAGGAAATACAGGCTCAAGTGCGTATCAAGTAGCGGTTGCGGCCGGTTTTGTTGGGACAGAAGCCCAGTGGCTAGCCTCCTTGCAAGGAGTAGCTGGAGCACCTGGACCACAGGGGATTCAAGGTCCTGCAGGTCTCAATGGCACCAATGGAACGAATGGAAGTAATGGCGTAAGTGCCTACCAGCAGTGGTTAAATTTAGGAAATACAGGGACTGAAGCAGATTTCATTGCTGCCTTACGTGGTGCACCCGGTGCAGCTGGGGCTACTGGTCCGCAGGGAGTTCGAGGTACAGATGGCGCAGCTGGTCCGCAAGGCGCCACGGGGACTGCAGGGGCAACGGGCCTACAAGGGCCCGCAGGGTCCACCGGTGCCACCGGTGCTAACGGTCAAAATGGACCTAGCGCCTACCAAGTAGCTGTCAGTACAGGTTTTGTGGGAACGGAATCGCAATGGCTCTCCTCACTGAGGGGAGCTTCAGGTCCAGCAGGCCCCACTGGCCCAACGGGTATACAAGGAGCAGCTGGACCAATTGGTCCTGCAGGACTGACTTGGAGAGGTGCTTGGTCTGCTACGGGTACTTATGTGAAAGACGATGTGGTTGGTTTTAATGGTGCTTCCTGGTTTTGCCTTGCCCCAGTAAGTAATTCGAGTTCCACGCCAAATAATGATCCTACCAACTGGGCCCTGTTGGCCTCTAGAGGGGCGGATGGTCCTCAAGGACCAACAGGTGCCTCAGGTGCTACGGGTGCCGCCGGTGCGATTGGATTAACTGGCCCCACAGGCCCTGCAGGTCCACAAGGAATCCAAGGACCTACCGGAGCGACAGGTTCCCAAGGTCTCCAAGGCACTGCTGGAGCTACTGGTCCTCAAGGTCTTCAAGGAGCTACGGGAGCTACAGGTGCACAAGGGCCTATTGGATTGACTGGGCCTACTGGACCGAACGGTACCAATGGAACCAATGGGATTTCTGCCTACCAAGCCTGGATAAATTTAGGAAATACGGGTTCGGAATCTGTTTTTATTGCTTCGCTTACTGGACCTGCTGGACCTGCTGGTGCAGCAGGCGCACAAGGCCCTAGTGGTCCTACCGGGCTCACAGGTCCAACTGGTCCTGCAGGTACTCCAGGTGTCCAAGGTGCTACTGGTCCTCAAGGGATTCAGGGTATCCAAGGGACTACAGGAGCCCAAGGTCCTGCGGGTGATACCGGTCCACAAGGTGCTGTAGGCCCAGCTGGTCCAGCAGGTACTCAAGGAGCCACGGGTGCGAAAGGTGATACTGGATTAACCGGATTGCAAGGTGCTGTAGGCCCAGCAGGTCCAACAGGTCCTACTGGTGCAGCGGGCGCTGATGGAGCCCAAGGTCCTGCAGGACCTGCCGGTGCTACAGGCCCTCAAGGACCGATTGGCGCTACGGGCGCGACTGGAGCAACTGGCTTAACCGGGGCTACTGGTGCACAAGGTCCCCAAGGCCCCCAAGGTCCACAGGGTACAGCAGGAACAAATGGTACGAACGGAGCAACTGGCCCCGCCGGTCCAACTGGTGCTACAGGGGCAACTGGTGCAGCAGGTACCAATGGAACGAATGGTGCAACTGGCGCCACTGGACCCGCTGGTCCATCGCCTTCTGGCACAGGGATAGTGACAGTAAGTGGTGGCGTACTACAAACCCCTGGGGCACTTACAGGAGACGTGACCACTTCGGACGCGGGCTTAGCAACTACCATTGGAGTAGGTAAAGTGACCAATGCCATGCTTGCAGGGAGTATTGCAGCAAGTAAGTTGGTCGGAACTGATATCAATACTGTAGGTACCATCACCTCCGGTACCTGGAATGGAAGTACAATTGCGACAGCTAGGGGAGGCACCGGGTTAACTAGCTTTACAAGTGGTGGAGCTATGTATGCAACTAGTACAAGTGCCCTAACTACAGGTACATTGCCTATTTCTGCGGGAGGGACTGGATCTACTACTCAAAACTTTGTGGATCTGACTACTGATCAAAGCATTGGGGGAATTAAGCAATTCCAAAAAGCAGCGACCAATACCACAGCGTATAATGCAGGAACGGGCTTGACCATCGATTTTGGACAAAGCAACTTGGCCTATACCAGCGCAGGAGGGACTTCCCCTTCTTATACCCTACAAAATCTCAAGGACGGCGGAGCTTACACCCTTGTACTTACCAGTACAACCAATTCGGCTGTTCCGACCTTTACGGCATCTGGATTTTCTTTTAAATACATGGGTACTACGGCATTGACAACAGGAAAAGCCCATATCTATTCTTTTATCGCAGTAGGGTCTGTGTTGTATGTAAGTATGGCTACCGAAAATTAATTAGCGATGAAAAATTGGTGGATACTTTGCCTTTTAATAACCCTCCTTAACCCAGGAATACTTTTAGCTCAACTTTTCGGAGGGCAACTGAAGCCGTCGAATTCAACCTATCCTCCAGGGGTAGTTCACTGCAAACCACAAAACCGTACAGCTGTGGTGGAAGTGACGAATCCCACAACAGGGAAGGTATGGATGGATCGTAATCTAGGCGCAGAGCGTGCGGCAATTTCACCTACTGATGCGCTGGCATATGGTGATCTATACCAATGGGGCAGATGGGCAGATGGGCATCAGTGTCGAAATTCAGGAACAAGATCTACTTTAAGTACTACAGATAGACCTCCCCATGATGATTTTATTACGGTACTAGGTACTAGTGCAAGTGATGATTGGCGAAATCCCCAAAACAACGCCATGTGGGGAATAAATAGATCCTCGGGAGGAGTTAATAATCCTTGCCCAGCGGGATTCAGGTTGCCTACAGAGGACGAATTAAGGGATGAAAGAAGAAGTTGGACTGCTTTTGGAGGAAATACTAGTACTGGGGCATTTAATTCAGTCTTAAAACTACCATTATCTGGCTATCGAGAACAAACTGGGGAAGTACTGGCTGAAGCCCAAGGTTCACTCTATGGGTTTATTTGGGCACAGGATGTAGCGGGGCAAGAAAACCCAAGTGATGCCCGTGCTTTGGCGTATTTTAGTGGTAATGCTTTTGAGAATCCCTACAATCGTGCGCGTGGGCATGCTGTTCGCTGCATTAAATTCTAGAACGTACCTGATTCATTAGTTTTATTTTCTCATAGGGTTTAAATTTAGCCTTCTAAATTCAAGTTATTAGAGTCTAACCCCGTATGAAAAGAAGCCTATTCCTCCTGTATTGTATATTTTTTAGTGGAGTTTCCTCCATGGCCCAAACCTTGTCGGGCACCTTTCCTGCGCATGCCAACCAAACCATCACCTTGGAAGGAGCAAAGGGCCTGGCTACTTATTCAATAGGAAGCGCCAAAGCAGATGAAAAAGGGCAATTTACGCTCACCTATGCTCCAGCAGATTTTGGAGTCGCCTTTCTTTCTGGAGAAGATAAGAAGCCTTTTGTAGTGATTCTGGAGAAAGAAGGAGTAAAATTGGAAGGCCAAATCCTGAGTGAGGCGAGTAGCATTCGAATTTTGCAAGGACAAGAGAACCGCTGGTTTGAACAGTATACCCAAGAGCAAGGGAAGCGAGAGCAAGCCTTAAGTGCTTGGGGATACCTCCAAAACCTCTATCAGAACGACCCACTTTTTGCAACTCAGCAGGTGCCCAATCAGGCGATTCAAACTGAACTTTTACGGATTCAAAAAGAAGATGAAGTATTTATTGCTTCCCTTCCCGCTGATAGTTTTGTCCGTTGGTTTTTGCCCATTCGCAAACTAGTGAGTTCGGTGGGTGCTGTGGCTCAGTACCGAACTGCAGAGCTCCCGCAAACGGTCACTGCTTTCAGAACCTTGGATTATTCGGATCCGCGCCTGGCCAAAAGTGGACTTTTCAGTGATGTATTGGAAAGTCAGTTTTGGCTACTTGAAAACTCCGGAGGTACCCTTGACGAGAATTATAAAAAAATGGAGGTGTCCTTGAATGCCATTTTGAAGAGTTTGGAAAAAGACGGGCTGCGCTACAATGAGGTGGTGGGCTATCTGCTGGAACTGTTGGAGCGTCGTAGTCTGACGCAGGCAGCGGAATACCTAGCCCTTACCGTACTTGAACAAGATAAGATAGCCATTCAAATGCGATTGGCTAGACAATTGGAAGGGTATCGTGCAATGAAGGTGGGTGTTAAGGTGCCTGATATCCAGTTTACGGGGGATATTTTGCTTCAAGGTAAGCCAAATCCCTATCCTACTCGCCTATCTGAGGTAAGTGCACCCTACCGCTTGGTGATTTTTGGGGCTAGTTGGTGTCCAGCTTGTTCCGAGGCAATGGGAGAGTTAATTCCCTTGTATGAAAAGTGGAACAAACTTGGGGTAGAAGCAATTTTTGTTTCCTTAGACACAGACCCAAAAGCCTTCCAAGCCTATTCGGAGGGCATGCCTTTTATTGCATTTTCGGATTACAAAAAATGGGATACACAAGCCGTACAAGACTACTTTGTACCTAGTTCGCCTTCTTTTTACTTAATAGACCAACAGGGCACGCTGCTGCTACGGCCACAATCGGTTAAGCAGCTCGATTCTTGGGTAGATTGGAAGTTGGGGAAATAGTACGAAGTACCAAGTACGAAATACAAAGTAGGAAATACAGTAGAAATACAGTAGAAATAAACCGAGCAAGCTCGGTGAAATAAGGAATTCAGATGCTATTACTAACTATTTCCCGAAGCTTGCCCGCCGCGGCGGGTAATGTCGAATGTTGAACTCCGATTGAAGAATGAGGAAGTAGGGGAGATGTACCAAGTACGAAGTACTAAGTACCAAGTAGAAATACGAAGTACCCACCGCGGCGGGCAGGCCAGATACGACGGGATTTTAGGTAATGTCGAATACTGAACTCCGATTTAAGAATGAAGAAGTGGGGGAAATGTACGATGTACAAAGTACGAAGTACCAAGTAGAAATACGAGATTGAAGATAATGTCGAATGCTGAACTCTGATTTAAGAATGAAGAAGTGGAGATGTACTAAGTACCAGGTACTAAGTACTAAGTAGGGATTCGTAATGAGATCGGAATAACGACCCTAGCGAACTTTGGAGAAAAATGCGAATTCCTACTTTGTACCTGGTACTTGGTACATTGTACCTATCTATTTTCTTCTGAAGAAAATTCCGTTAGAACTTGTAATCAAAACACTTCAAAGCGCGATCCCGCTGACCTCTTCGTTTTTGATTGCCCGCAAGAAACTGGTACCGAAGGGAAAACTCATGGGAGCCTTTGGTGTTTGCACCAATTTGAGAGATCATCCAATCGTAGGAATAGCCCAAAATAAGTCCACTTTCAAGTGAAATTCCTAAAATTCCAATGAGGGATTCGTAATTTTTTAGTTCGGTTTGAGATATCATGCCACGAAAGCCAAGTCCAAAAATAAAGGAATCGTATTTGGTTTGTGCACTAAGATCCAACTGCGAAAACACACCTTGCTTTTTATAGTTGGCCAACAACGAAAAATACCGTTCTCTATTATTGCTCCAATAGCCTGCAGAACCCAATTCTTTTTCCCAGCCAGCCTGCACCCCATATTTAATAGGCAAAAATTCAAATTCGCTGTAAGTAGAATTCAGCATTTTTGGGCTATTCAGGTGGTGTCCACTAATCCCTATCCAAAAACTGGGACTGGCATACATGAATCCAACTCCTAGATCTAAATAACCAAAGGGTTCCAATTGATCGAGTTTGTCTATGGAATTGGGATTGACCGCTCGGTTAAACACATCGATTTGATCTCCATAGATTAGGTTCTCTAGGTTACCACTTCGTCTTGCATACATGACTTGGGTTCCCATGCGGACACTGCTAAAGTCTGATACTTTCAAGTTGTAGGAATAGAGGAGCCCCAATTCGCTGGTGTTCAGACTCATATTTTCTTCATTGTAGGAGTTGACTACCAATCCAACTCCACTTTGAAGGTCAAAGCTGTAGTGATCAATAAATGCAGAATAGCCATTGAAGTCAAAATCGAGTCCGGGCCATTGTTTGCGGTAATTTATTCCCATTCGAGTCAATTCGCTCGACCCAGTTAAAGCTGGATTAAGGTTAAGTGGTCCAGCAAAAAACTGAGAAAAGTGAAAGTCTTGTGACTTCAGCGTAGTGGTAAGCAGTAGGCTTAGTAGTAGTGTGATGACTTTTTTCATGCTTATCTGCCTAAATAAAATACGGAGGACTGATCAATCACACGACCATCAAGGGTGGTGTGTTTTACTTTACATACATAATTCCCAATAGGTGCCTTTTCCCCTTTGTATAGGCCATCCCATCCTTTGGCTTCTAGGTCTTTCGATTCATAGAGTATTTCACCAAACTTATTCAAAATGAACACTTCAACTTCACTGATGTATAACATTTTAGGATAGTAATAATCGTTTATTCCGTCTTTGTTTGGGGTGAACACGTTTGGAAATTTAATGTAATAATCTGTGATGACAATTTTTTTGGTAAAGCTTACAATGCAGCCATCAAGGTCTTTTAATTTTAATGTGACGGTGTAGGTGCCTTCTTTTACATACTTGTGTGTTGGAACTGAATCTGTACTAGTTCCAGTATCTCCAAAATCCCAAGATATATCCTTGTATTTTCCGGTGCTTAAATTTTTAAATTTCACCTCAAAGTTGACCAAATTTTCATTCGTTAAGTCAAAAGATTCGGATTTAAAATCAAACGCCGGTACCGGCGGATCGACTTCAATGACCTCCATTCGCTTGGTTACAATGCATCCACGGGCATCTTTTACCGTAACAATAAATTCACCCAACTCCTGGGTATCCATGATTAGTCCTGCATTAGTTGCTGTCCCTCTACTCCAAGTAACGGTGTAAGGAGGAATTCCCCCTTTCACATTTACTTTAAAGTTGGACTTCAATGCTCTTGGTTCACAAACTCGAACAGTAGTTTGAACAACACTTGCTTCAAGTGCAGCGGGACGAATTATAGTGAATTGTCTCAAAACACGGCAGCCATTTGCATCCACTAATTCCAAACTGTAGGAGCCTGGCCCAATAGCGGATAGGTTTTGCGTTTTACTTCCGTTACTCCAGTTGTAGGTGTAGGGAGGAGTTCCTCCAAAAGGATTAATTGAAATGGCACCTGAATTTTGATCCACGCAATCCAAGGCATCAGTTACTGTGGTGGAAAGATCGAGAGCCTGAGGTTCGTTGATTACGAACTCCTTTTCTACTTTACATCCCCCTGCATCTGTGATGACTACACTGTAAACGCCTTTTTCTAGGTTGTTTAAGGTAGCGCCTTCCGGTCCATGTGCCCATTGGATTTTAAATGGAGCCGTACCGCCGAGGATACTGAATGTGATTGATCCATCCTTCTTGCCAAAGCAGGTGATACTTTTGGAGATATCATTCGTGATTTGTAAGGGGGCAAGGGGTTGTGTCAGGGTAATGGGTGTGGTGCTTTTCAGGCAACCAGTTTGGTCTGTGAGGGTAAGGACATATTCTCCTGCCTTTAGCGTAGCAAAGGAAAAAACATCGAGGTCTATCGGTCCGGAAGAAAGGGATATGGTTGAACCTGTATAGTCCTTTCCAGCAATGGTATAGGTGTATTTCTTAATTCCTCCCGATCCTTGGACAGTGATGTTACCTGTGGCGTCTCCATAGCAAAGGATATTTTTTCTGCTGGCGACCACCTCAGTTAAATTAACAGCGACCACCTCAATTTTAGCTGGGTTTGAAGTCACCGAAGTACAGCCTCCCGTAGCGAAAGAGAGTTGCACGTAGTAGTAAAGGGTACCGACTGCAGTGGTAGGAGGCGTAAATGTTGCTGTAGTTTTTCCTACAAGTGCTGTTCCACCCGTATTTGAGTTGGTAGTATTGCTAAACCACTGGTAGGTAGGGATACCCGTGCCTCCTGAATAGGCGACAGTTAAATCCGGTGTGGTTCCATTTTGACAAACGAAATTATCTATTGGCTGTGTTGTAATGGCAGGCTGAGCAACTATTTGAACCGTGGCGGTATTGCTTACCACCTTACAACCTGATGGGGTTTGCGTTACTTCTACATAGTAATAGAGGGTACCGATGGTAGTGGTAGGAGGAGCGAATGTTGGGGCAGTTTTTCCTGCGATTGCTGTTCCTCCAGTTTTTGAGTTCGTGGTATTGCTAAACCACTGGTAGTTTAATGTGCCTGTTGAACCGGTCACTGCGACTGACAGGTCTGGGGTAGTTCCGCCTAGGCAGGCGACTGCATTTAATGGCTGCGTTGAAATGGTAGGTGGACCTACTACTTGAACAGCAGCGGTACTGCTTACGACTTTACAACCAGAGACACTCTGAGTTACTTCTACGTAATAGTAAGTAGTACCTATTGCAGTTGTTGGCGGGGTGTAGGTAGAAGAAGTGGCATTGGTAGTGATTGGTGTACCACCAATGTTTGAGTTGGTGGTATTGCTAAACCACTGGTAGGTAGGTGTACCTGAACCGCCAGAAATGGTGACAGTTAGGTTAGTTGGAGTCACGTTTTGACAGAGAATTTGACTCGTGACTGGCTGGGATGTAATAATAGGATCCGCTATGACTTTAACTTGAGCCACATCACTGTTAAGTGTGGTGCCACAAATAGATCCGGTAAGCGTAATGACCGCATAGTAGTAGTAGTCTCCTGCAGTGGTAAATACAGGTGGAGTGAACGAAGCGGATGTAGCGCCGGCAACAGCAGTTCCTCCTGAATTTGAGTTGGTGGGCGTTAGGTACCACTGGTAGGCCGCTGTGCCTGTACCTCCAGCGACGGTTAGCGTGTGGGTAGTAGTGCCTCCTACACAGATAGTTTTAAGGGCGTCAGGTTGGGTTGTAATTGTGGCAGATCCCACAACCTCAATTTTAGCTGGGTTAGAAAGGACCGTACTACAGGCCCCCCCGCCACTAAACGTGAGTTGCGCGTAATAGTATTGGATACCTAAACTATTTGTAGGTGGAGCAAAAGTTGCTGCAGTAGCATTAGCAATAGCAGTTCCTCCGGTATTGGAGTTGGTTGTATTGCTAAACCACTGGTAGGTAGGGGTACCTGTTCCCCCAGTATGGGCCACGGTTAATGCTGGGGTAGTTCCATTTTGGCATGCGGAAGCACCTAAAGGCTGTGTCGTAATGGAAGCTCTGGGGTTGACCTGTACAGAGACTTGAAAAGTTGGACCACTGCAACTTCCATCCGTACCATATCTTGGAGTCACTGTGTAAATGACGGTTGAAGTCAGACTGGTAGTGTTGGTGAGTTGTTGACTGATGGATGTTTGAAGTGTAGTGACAGCAGATTCTCCAGTGACACTGGTGTTATTGGCAACTGTCCAGGTGTAGCTCACGCCTGCAGGGACGATGTCGCCCCCACCCGTAGCAGGAGTTACCGTGAACGTTTCTCCGGAACAGATGGGGGTTGCGGTTTTATTACCAATAACTACAGTAACTGGCGGTTCTACAATTACGGTTAGCACGAAAGGAGTTCCTGTACAGGTTCCGCTCCTAGGAGTTACATTGTATACTACTGTTTGTTGTTGGGCGGTTGTATTGATTAGACCAGAAGAACTTGTTGTTCCACCGAAGAATTGCTGATAGATATTCTGCGCATTTTCATTGGTTACATTGTTATTTGATCCATTAGGAGCGACGTTCCAAATGTATTCTGTAGTGGATGGGACGATGTCATTATTTACACCACCGGCAGGCACTTTGTACTGAAAAGGCGTTCCGGAACAAACATAAATCGTATGCGCTGTTATGACCGGTGTCGGACAGAAAACGTTGTTGGTGAAGGCATCCGAGGAATCCACGTTGGTCAAACCAGTTTCGGGATAGGTAGGGGCCACTATGACTGTACCTTCCATGGGGCTTTGTTTTGCCCTTTGAAAAATAAGGGGATTAGAAACACTTGGATCCCATCCACTGCGGGAAATAGTGTGCGGAAGGCTTGCTTTTAGGGGTGGATGAAATCCAACACCTGATTCGAAAGAAAATGCAGAAGCAATTGAAGCTTGAACTAGAAATATGGATAGCACTATTTTTCTTGAGAGCTTCATTGGATTGCTTAAATTCTAATTTAATATGTATTAGTTAAGAGTAAGATTATTCGAAATGTGGGAGGTGATTTCTTCTGAAGGCCACAATTGAATCCACATTTTCGTAAACTTCAAACCATGTTTACTTTGGGTACTAGCAACACAGCGGATACTATGTTTGGTTTTTTAAATCGATTTGGATGAATCGGTAGAATTAAACTAGGTAGTTAAAAACTTTGTGCTTTTGTATTTTACCTCACTCATCTTCTCATTCAATTAAATAGAAAAAGAATTATAGTAAGGGATTTAAAAATAGGCTAAAAATTTGGTAATCAAAACTATTGACTGTTTTTTGTCAACAGTCCACTGTCAACGGTCGACAACCGCTTCGTTGTGTGAATAGGTTTCGTACTACGTACTTTGTACTTGGTACAATTTTGTCAACGGTCCACAGCCCAGTCGTTGTTTGAATAGGTTTGAAATCCATACTTCGTACTTTGTACTTGGTACTTAGTACAATTTACTTACCTACCCAAATAAAACACGGAGGACTGATCAATAACTCGACCATCAAGGGTGGTATGTCTTACTTTACATACATAATTTCCAATAGCCGCCTTTTCCCCTTTGTATACGCCATCCCAGCCTTTGGCATCTATATCTTTCGATTCATAGACTAATTCTCCCCATTTATTCATGATGGTGACATGAATAGCGCTGATATGTAGGAATTTAGGGTAGAAATAATCGTTTACTCCATCCTGGTTCGGGCTGAACACAGTTGGGAATGTAAGGTAATAATCGTTGATGACTATTTCTTTGGAGAAGCTTACAATGCAGTCGCTAAGGTCTTTCAATTTTAATTGAACGATATAGGTGCCTGCTTTGACATACTTGTGCGTTGGGTCTGGGGCTGTACTACTTACACCATCGCCAAAATCCCAAGATGCCTCCTTGTATTTCCCGGCGCTTAAATTTTTAAACTGGACTTCAAAGTTGACCAGATTCTCCTTGCTCAAGTCAAAAGAAGCGGAGGTATAATCAAACTCTGGAATTAATGGATCGGTTTCAAGGACTTCTATCCGCTTGACTTGAGTGCATCCACGTGCGTCTTTTACCGTAACTACAAATACACCCAGCTCCTGTGTGTCCATGACCAATCCTGCATTGGTTTGCGTTCCTCTGTTCCAAGTTGCGGTGTAAGGGGCAATTCCTCCTTTGACAGTAACTTTAAAGTTGGATTTCAATCCTCTTGGTTCACAAACTCGGACAGTAGTTTGGGCAACACTTACTTCAAGTGGGAGGGGATGGTTTACTGTGAATTGTCTCAGGATGCGGCAGCCATTCGCATCCACTAACTCCAAGCTGTAGGAGCCTGGGCCTACAGCGGAAAGATTTTGCGTTTTACTTCCGTTGCTCCAGGTATAGGTGTAGGGAGGAGTACCTCCAAAAGGATTTACAGAAATGGATCCGGTATTTTGATCCACACAATCTAGGGCATCAGTTACTGTAGCGGAAAGGTCAAGCGCCTGGGGTTCGGTGATTACAAATTGTTTCTCGATACTACATCCTCCTGTATCTGTGATCAATACACTGTAAACACCTTTGTCTAGGTTGTTTAGGTTAGGCACTTTGGGGCCATGTGCCCATTGGACTTTAAATGGAGGCGAACCACCAATGACACGGAGAGAGATAGCCCCATCCTTCTTGCCCAAGCAAGAGACATTTTTGACTGTTTCAGTTAAGTCAAAAATCGCAGTTTCCTTAATTGTTGCGTTGACCGATACGGTACAGCCGACGGCATCGGAGATGCGAAGGGTATAGCTTCCTGCGCGTAGACCTGTAAATTGGTAGCTCAGGTTATTGGATTGTATGGATTTGGAAACGGGTAATCCTGTGCTGCTATTCCCGCTTATTTCGTATCGGTAAGGGGCTAAAGTAGCCTTTTTGATAGTGATGGCGATGGCACCATTGCTTCCATTAAAGCAAGAAACCTCGGTGACCTTTACGTCATCAGGGGAGATCAAGAATTCATCCGGAGCCAGGAGTGTATATTCCTGTTTCAAGGTGCAATTTTTACTATCGATTACAGTTACTTCGTATTTTCCGGGAAGGAGCCCTTCGATTTTAGGCAGATTGGATCGAAATCCTGCTGGCCCTTCCCAGAAGATTTGATAGCCTCCATTTCCTCCCGTGATGTTGAGGTCAATTACGCCATCGCTTCCTCCTTTACAGCTGATTTGAAAGCCAATGTAGTCAGAGATAGTAGCAGCAATAGCGATTGGGTCTGGGCCACGCATTTCATAAGTTTTGGCTAGCGTACAGTTTACTGCATCGGTGATGGTCAGTTTGTAGCTTCCTACAGCCAAGTTGCTTAGATCTGGGCTTGTGGAAGTGAACCCATTTGGTCCTGTCCAGGAATAGCGGTAAGGTGCTGTACCCCCGCTCACTTGGAGAGAAATGGATGCATTTGTATCCCCGAAGCAAGCGATGTTTAATCCATTGTAGTTGGAAAGCACCTCATTGGTGATTTGTAAAGGAGCAAGGGGTTGCGTGAGGGTGATGGGGGCCATGCTTTTCTGGCAACCGTTTAAGTCTGTTAGGGTAAGGACATATTGTCCTGCCTTTAGGGTAGCAAAGGAAAACAGGTTGAGGTTGGAAGGCCCTGAAGTAAGGGATACTGCTGCTCCGGTATAGTCCGTTCCTGTTAAGGAGTAGGTGTACTGTTTTGTTCCACCTGTTCCTTCGACAGAAATGTTACCTGTTGCTTCTCCGAAACACAGGATATTTTTTCTGCTGGCTACTACTTCATTAAGAACCAATTGGGTCGGTTCGGTTATGATAAAAGATTCAGATTTTTCACAGCCGTTGGAGTCCGTCACTTTAACGGTGTAGCTTCCTTTCTTAATTCCTGTTAGGCTGGCTGCAGTTTGTAGGTTTGTTGGGATAACTCCGCCATTTGTTGCAGTCCACAAGTAGGTGTAAGGGGCTGTTCCTCCAGATGGGGTAATAGAGATACTTGCGGTGTTCCCCCCAAAGCAGACATTATTTACCTGGCTTTGCGTGAGTTCAAGTTGAGTCGGTTGAGTGATCGTAATTTGAGGGCCGACCAAAGCTGTGCAGTTATTTGCATCCCTCACCGTCACTTGGTAGGTTCCTGCCACTAGGTTCTGTAAATCCTCATTCGTGGAAGTAAATCCATTTGGACCCGTCCATGCATAGGTGTAGGGAGCTGTGCCCCCAGATGGGGTGATCGAGATACTTCCCGTGTTCCCCCCAAAGCAAGTATTGTTAACCTGACTTTGCGTGAGAGCAAGTTGTGTCGGCTGAGTGATGGTAATTTGAGGGCCGACCAAAGTAATACAGGCATTTGCATCCCTCACTGTCACTTGGTAGATTCCTGCTACTAGGTTCTGTAAATCCTCATTGGTAGAAGTAAACCCATTTGGCCCTGTCCATGAATAAGTATACGGGGCTGTACCTCCAGATGGGGTGATTGAGATACTTCCAATACTACCCCCAAAGCAGACATTGTTTATTTGGCTCTGCGACAGTACAAGTTGTGGCGGCTGCACCGGTTCAGTAATCGTAATTTGAGGGCCGACCAAAGCTGTACAGTTATTTGCATCCCTCACCGTGACTTGGTAGGTTCCTGCTACTAGGCTTTGTAAATCCTCATTCGTGGAAGTAAATCCGTTTGGCCCTGTCCATGCATAAGTATAGGGTGCTGTACCTCCAGATGGGGTGATTGAGATGCTTCCAATACTTCCCCCAAAGCAAACATTATTTACCTGGCTTTGTGTGAGTGCAAGCTGTGCCGGCTGAGTGATCGTGATTTGAGGGCCGACCAAAGCTGTACAGTTATTTGCATCCCTCACCGTGACTTGATAAGTTCCTGCTAATAGGTTCTGTAAATCCTCATTCGTGGAAGTAAACCCATTTGGTCCCGTCCATGAATAAGTATACGGGGCTGTTCCACCAGATGGGGTGATCGAGATACTTCCGGTGTTCCCCCCAAAGCAGACATTGTTTACTTGACTTTGGGTAAGAGCAAGCTGTGACGGTTGAGTGATGGTAATTTGAGGACCAACCAATGCTGCGCAGCTATTTGCGTCGGTCACTGTGACTTGATAAGTTCCTGCCACTAGGTTTTGTATATCCTCATTCGTGGAAGTAAACCCGTTTGGCCCTGTCCATGCATAAGTATATGGGGCTGTACCTCCAGATGGGGTGATTGAGATGCTTCCAATACTGCCCCCAAAGCAAAGGTTATTTACTTGGCCTTGCGTGAGAGCAAGTTGTGTCGGCTGAGTGATGGTGATTTGAGGGCCAACCAATGCTGCGCAGCTATTTGCGTCGGTCACCGTGACTTGATAAGTTCCTGCCACTAGGTTCTGTAAATCCTCATTCGTGGAGGTAAATCCATT
>JACCDO010450287.1_pt1 | contig 17492 bp, 12 predicted proteins | sample 7446101 | NCBI WGS metagenome assembly JACCDO01 (sample SAMN15323440, study PRJNA562643) | freshwater metagenome | isolation source: river surface water | place: USA:Blue River Watershed | collected 2017-08-16 | reverse complement strand
CATAGGATTGTACATAGGATTGTACATAGGATTGTACATAGGATTGTACATAGGATTGTACATAGGATTGTACATAGGATTGTACATCTGATTATTACTTTGATTATTACTTTGATTAAAACTTAAATTATCTTTTGAATTTTTTTTTTCATTTTTATTATTATTATTGTTCATGTATTGATAATATGGTATACTATATAATTTGATATTAAAAAATCAATTTTTATTATAAATTAATGGTTTAAATATAAGTGAACATATATAAAATATATGCTAAACTATACCCTTGTTGATAAAAACTTTGTAATACCTGAATTAATAGTAAAGAATGAATATTTTGAAATTCTAATAGAATTATATAAAAGGACATATGAAAGAAGCAAGATATATTGTTCAAATGTATATGTAGTAAAATATACAGGTATAAAATATGAATGTCAAATTGAATGTGTTGATAATATTTTTTATGAAACAGATTTATGTGGTACCAAAAAGAAAATAGATATTGATCTATCATATATAATAGTAGATCATCAAAATAAAAAATTATTTAAAAAAGAAGAAAATTCCGTATTAAAAACAAGTGAAGAAAATAATAAAAAAAAAGAAATGGAAATAATTATTAATCAAAAAGACGTGAAAAATGTTATACTAGAAAAATCTGATGAAAAAAATGAAGAAATAAAATTAGAAATAGTTGAAACTAATATAAAAAATTCAGAAGAAGAAAGGAAGAAGAAAGATGAAAAAGAGAAAAAAAGAGAGGAAATATTAAAAATGTGTGAACAAGTAATGGATTTATATCATTTAGAATTAAATAAAATAAAAAAAATAGAATTAAATTTAAAAAGTCTAAATTCAAAATTAGAAAGACTAAAAAACAAGAAAAGAGAGAAAATATTTAGTGAAATATCAAGAACAAAGAATGAATATGAAACATGGAAGAAATTAAAATACAACATACCAAAAGAAAATCCAGAATTAATTAAAAAAGATGAAACAGAATTAGAAGAGAGATCAGAATTACAAATTCCAATATTATTTGAAGCAAAATATAATTATATAGATAATTTGATGAATAATCCGAATATAAAATCAATATATAAAGAATTAAATAAATATAATCTGGAAGAAATATTTATAAATGAAGAAATAAATATAGATGAAAGAATAATAAAATTTGTTGAAAAATATACAAAAATATCGAAAAAAGAACTTCATTATGGATTTGATCACGATTGGGATTATTTAGAAAGTGAACTAGGTCCTGAAGGAAAACTTGTTGAAGGACATTTTCCAAATTAAAAAAATATTTTTTTTAAGATATATTATTTTATAATAATTATATAGTTATTTGTAAAGATGGTAAACCAAAACTTAAAAAACAGTTGGCTTCATCAAACATTTTATTAAGAACATAAGATGAAACATCAAATGATTTAAAAATGAGACTTTTATCAATAATAAATTCAGTATCAATATCTGTTAAATCAAGATTATCAGTATCAATAATATAATTTTGTTGTTCAGAATTATAAATAACTTTAATATTTTTACCAGAAAGAATATAATTAAGATTATCCAGTCCAATTATTAATAGACTTTCTTTTAATTTAGTAATATCATTAATAATCATTTCAAAGACAAAATGATTTTTGTCACAGTTTTTATTTTTATTTTTATGAATTGAACATGATTCTTTAAAATTACAAAATTTATAACTAGATGTTTTAAAAGGCTTTACACTAGTAGGATCATAACTATTATCTCTTCTAAATGGTACTCCAAAAAAATTTTTAATTTTATTTGAAGCATCGATAAGCCAATTTTGATATTTAATAATAGTATTAAATTCTTCAGTTGAAATTGTACTAACTAAATTAGTTGTATTTTTATCAGTGGTTTTAGATGTTTTATTACGTACCATAGTTCTTAAATGATTAGAAACAGCAGATAAATAATTTAAAACAAGAATTAATTCTTTTTGACTAGAACAATCTATTTTTACTTCAAAACATTTAGTAATATCAATTTCTTCTTTTTTAGATATAATTTGTTCATTTACTGGCTCAACAACTTTTTTGGTTTTAGATGAAATGATTGAATTATCATTAAAAGCAGTAGTATTCGCAATATCTTCTTCAGAGCACCAATCTAAATCCATAATATATATTAATAATCTATAAATATTTATATATATTTACAATTTTTTTTAAATATTGAAAAATAATTTATATTAATATTAATATATTAATTATATTTATAATAGAATATGGAAAAAGAAAAAATTAATAAATCAACTAAAAAAACTATAAAAAAAAAAGATCAAGTAACTGATGAAACATAAATTAATAATGTATTAATGTCTATAGGAAAAAGATCAAAAAATCCAGGTGTAAAGGAATTAACAAAAAGTTTTGTTGGAAAAATTAAGTCAAAAACAGATAATGACTCTGATAGATCAGTTAAATCATCAAAATCAACAAAATCAACAAAATCAACGGGAAAATCTTATTCAAAAAAAAATTATACAAGACCTAAATCTACATTTACAGATAATTTATCAAAAGAAGATGTAGAAAAAAAATTAGAAGATTATCAAAAAGTAGAAGATATATCAAAAGTTCCTATAGGAACACATTTAAGATATTTTGTTAAAAAAGAAGGAGAACTAGTATTTAGAATGGGTGGAAATTTAAAATCAAATAATGGATTACCAAAATTTATAATATTAAAAAATGCAGAAGGCATAGAATGGTCTGTTCAAACTGAAGGAACAATATTTTATAAAAAAATGACAATAGAAGAAATTAAAGAAGAATATGAAGGAATAATAAAAGAACTAAATGGAAAAATAAAAAAATTAAAAGAAAGGATTCGTGAATTAGAAAAATAATATTTTGAATTAAATAAATTTAATTGATTTAGATTTTTATTGATAAATCTAAATATAATAAATGATTTTAGATACAAATATTTTGTATAATCAAGAGAAAGATACTTTATATATACTAATTTATAAATTAGGAGAAGGTTCATATGCAGAAGTATGGTTTTGTATAGAGATTCCTAAATTAACTTATCATGTTAAAATAAAAAAACCATTTGAATATTCATTAAGAGCGCTTAAGATACATATGGATGATAGTTTTGATGAGGGAATGCTTGAAACAAGAATTAACGAAGTTTTAACATTAAACAATAAAAAATGTGAAAATATTAATTATCCATTAGGTTATTTTGTACATGAAGAAACATATGTAGTAGTAATATATGAATTAGCTGTTGGTTCTTTATATGATGTTCTTAAAAAATTTAATAGAAAATTAAATCTTTTATTTATAGAAAAAATAATTCCACAATTAATTAAATCTATTAAATATGTACATAATTGTGGATATATTCATTCTGATATAAAACCAGAAAATTTTTTGTTAATGGGTACAACAAAAAAACAAAATGACATATTGATTTTTACAAAAAAATATAATTTGGTTGAAAAACTAAGGAAACTTTCAAATTTAAAAAAATTTAATATTGATGATTTTATGGAAATAATTAGTGATCCAATATATAAATATTTAAAGGAATTATCTGAAAAATTTAATTTAGAAGATAATTTATTAAATGAAGAGACAGATGGTTCAGATGGTTCAGATGGTTCAGATGGTTCAGATGGTTCAGATAGTTCAGATGGTTCAGATGGTTCAGATGGTTCAGATTGTTCAGATGAATCAGATAGTACATCAAACTTTTATACTATAAATTATGATTCAGGTTATGAAACAGATAGAACATCATATAACTCAAGAGACGATGATTATGATAATAAAATAGATATTTTTCATAGTAAAGACATAATAAGTTATTTATATGAAAAAGATTTTAAAGAAAAAAACAATAATGTGGTAAAAAAAGATAATGAAAATAAAATAACAGATATAGATAAAATATCAGAAGAACAAAAAGATTTATTAAAAATTATGGAAAATCCTGTTATAAAATTAACAGATTTTGGTTTAATGGAAAAATATGGATCAAGAAATCATACAATACAAACAAGATATTATAGATCACCCGAAATTATTTTTGGACTAGGATATAATAATAAATGTGACATATGGGCATTAGGATGTTCAATATATGAACTTATCGTAGGTAAAACTTTATTTGATATAGAAGATAACGAGTATATAGAAATATATGATAGAGATTTAATAAACACAAAATTATTAATAGAAAAAATGGGTGATGAAGAACATATTCATATAATAAATTTAATAAAAAAATCACCAAGAAAAGATTATTTATTGAATTCTGATAATACATTAAGATTTTATAAAAAAATAGAATATAGCCCATGGTTAAAAGATATAAAAGAAATAATAAAACAAAATGATAATAAAATACCAATTGTTGATATTATAAAAAATATGTTAAGTATTGACGAAAATAATAGGAAATATTTATAAAACTATTTATATAAAATTAAACTAAAAGATGTACAAAATAAGATGTACAAGGGTGTCGGTTTTTAAAACCAAATACAGTATCCAAAAGTAATAACTGTATTGTAACAACAATATTTTTGTAATTAACCTTCTTAAAAAGAATGTTAATTAAAGTCTCGTAAGCCAGTATTAGGCGTAATCGCAGAGTTAGGTGTTCTAGAACATGAATGAGAGTCCGAACTATTATCTGAGTAGGTACCGTTAGAATAACAAGCCATTACTATATTATTGTTAATATATGTAGGCTCCCATTTAGCTTTAGAATCTAAGTACTTGTATATTTGGATAATCTCTTGGTTTTCAGGATGATTATTATTCAAGTAAAGAGTCAGCTTTATTAGTTTACTCCAAACATCTTTATTGGTAGTGTTGTTATTTTCAAACAACATGCGAAGTTTATTCATTATTTTGTTGGCATACCCTAGGTTTTTTTTACATTCCTCAGGAGTATTTTGTAAGGTCTTGTCCATACGGTCTTTGGTGACTACGAAACACATATTTTTGTCTATACGCATAGATTGCTTGATATTTATCATTTTAGAATGCCCTAAAAGAAGTAATTTTTCAATTTTTTCTGGTTATAAGGCCTAAGGTCTATTGATAATATGGGGACTATAGGCTGTTAAATATTTCAATTTTTTGTATATATAATAAATATAAGGTTTATTATATAAAAAAGTAAAGTAATATCATAAAATTATATATATATATATTTAGGCATCAAAATCATTAGGACGACGGGGTTCTTCCTTAATTCTAACCCCTCTAACTACCGATCCTCTAGGCTCAAATCCTTTATCCTTAAGGAATTTAAATAATGTCTTTTGAGGTGGAGCCTTTTCACTGGGCCAAGCTTGAGTATACCATCCCTTAAATAATTCCCAAAGAGTTAGTTTATCAGCAACATAATTTTCCCCAAGTTCAAGAACATCACCCAAGAACTCTTCAAAGTAATTAGTATCCTTCTTGTAATCATTAGTAGATAAGAATACTTGAGCAGGAGTAATTTCATCAATATCATTACATTTCTTGTATTCAGGATAATATTTACGTAAAAGTAACCAAGCAAAAGCCTTATTCCAAGAAGGAAGTCTATCTCTAAGTGATGTATCTAATTTAAGTTCATTAGGAGCAACAGGTTTCTCAACGAATTTTTGTTTAAAATCAAGAACACGAACACGTCTCCAAACACCCCCATCACCACCTTCAGGAATAGCTGGTAAGTTATTACAAATGAGAGTAAGTTTAAATTGAGGAGTAAATTCAAATGGTTCACCATATAGTTTTCTTGCCTGTATTTGATCACCACCAGTAACATTTTTCATAAAACCCGAATTAATTTTATCATTACCTTCAGGTTCTTGTAGAACTAAAAATCTAACACCAAATGCTTTAGCTAGATCAGGAGATGCTTGTGCACTAGAACCACGTTTTTGAGTAAGGAATGTAGGTTGACAAGCATAAAAATATTCACCTAAAGTAAATTTAAGAAGATCAATAAGAGTACCTTTACCATTACAACCTGAGCCAGTCCAAACCATGAATTTTTGATCCTTATTACCACCTTGCCAAAGTGAAGCACAATAACATAAAACGAATTTTCTCATATCAAATTCAGGTTGAATACTTTCAATAAATTTTTCTACAAGTTTAATTGTAGGATCATCTTCTTTAAATTCTCTGTAATCATATTTAGTAGTTTTACAAATCATATCATCAGGATGACCACTTCTAAAGTGACCAGTTTTAAGATCATAAACACCATTGTTAAATCCAATAAGATAATTATTTTGATCAAGTTTTTCTTCAAAGTCTTCATCATAAAAGAGACCAGCACTTTCTCCCATAATTCTCTTTTTAAATGAACTACTTTTTAAGTTTTCAACAAGTTTACCAATAGCGGTAGCCTTTTGTCTAAGATAATCAGATTTTTGTCCAGTATTTTTATCATCATTAGACTGAATAAAATAAGCAGCAGCAAGTTCAGCAAATTTCTTACTAACTTCTTCAGACATCTTTTGACTAAGAGTATAAGCTTCTTCAATAGGACGCCATCTATGATTTTTAAATTGCCACCATTGATTTTTAGTAATAGAACTACAAACATATTCATATTTGTACATAGTATAGATAATATAAGCAACATCATAATCAGCTTTAAGATTACCAGAATCTAATAATGAGTTAATTTTTTCAGTTAAGAATTTTTTATAGCCTTCAGGATTATCTTCTTTGGCCCAATGATAGAGTGAACCTATAGTATAACCACTAATTTCATTACGATCATGACGATCCATACAAGCTTTCCATATTTTTTCACATTCTCCAGCTTTAAATTTAGTAGGTGCTTTTTTGGAGAATTCAATAAATTCAGGTAAAAGACAAATATCAACTTCAAACAAAGCCCAACCAACAACAATCCATGTACTATAATCATAAGCACGTTCTTTGCTTAAAAGTTTAACAAGTTTTCTAGAATTGCTAACATGTTCTTCATTTTCTTTATATTTAGCATTATCATCACCATTATAATTAACTTTAACATAAGGTCTATCATTATCATCTTTTGATTTGTCAGGTTTATCAGGTGTTTGTTCATCATCATCTTCATTTTTAATCATAATCTTACCAAAATCAATTTTACTAGTTTTATTAATATATTTGTTTCTAATTGTTTCAAGAACTTCATTAATTCCAGAGTTTCTTTTTTGCTTAACACTAATTTCACGATTCCATCTAATTGCAAGAACATTAACAAGTTCTTCTATTTCAGGAATTTCTGAAACAAGTTCAGCATTATAATCAAAAATATATTTAAGTTCATAGAGATTAAATTTTCCACCAATATTTTTACCAGAACCATAAAGGAACCATTTATTTTTAAAAATGACTTGTGAATCAAATACCTCTTTATGTACTTTTTCTTTTTCTTTATTATCAAGTTTATCATATATATTTTCATCTTCTATATTTTCAGCTTCAAAATCATCATCAATAATATTTTCAGTTTCATTATCATCTTGATCTAATTTTTTTAAATTTTCAGTTGTAGAAAGAATATTAAACACTTCACTAAAAAGATTTTGTCTAATAATTTCATTTTTGGATTCTTCAAATATTAAAAATCTTTCTTCGACTGATAAAATAAGATTAGGATAATGGATATGAAAACCATCTGAATAACAAGTTTTTTCTTTAACATAAAAAGGTCTGTGTTTCATTAAAACATAAGATGTTAAGATGTCATCATCACTAAAACTGTAATATTTTCTGATTGTTTCATTAATAATTTCAATTACTTGCATAACATCATCAGATTTAACTTTTCTTTCTGGACTAATTTGTTTAAGATCATAATCTAAAATTAATGGACCAATTTCACGTGGTTTTTCAAGAATATTCATTTTACCATAATTTTTTACACATTCTTTTGTATAAAGAGTAATAAATTGTTCATAATATCGGTCTTCAACTTTAAATAACTTATTATATTGACCTTCACGTTTAGCATCTCCTACCCAAACCATATGTGTTTCTTGTTTACTTCCTTCTTGTGTTTTATTTGCTTCAATAAAATCTTCCAAGTTTTTATAACGAACATATTCGTTTACGGATTTTTTATTATCAAGACCATAATTTTTTAAAATTTTATTATTTTTATGTTCTGTATCGTCTTCCAAACGTATATTAGAGCTCATTATAATATCTATATTAATATATAATTATGTTATATTAAAATCAATTTTTTAATGAAAAAGTTATAAAAATGGGTCAAGATGATCAGACCATTTTATTTAAAAATTTATAGACCATAAAATAAAAAATTCTAAAAAAAATGAATTTAGAATAATATAGTATATAAATATATATAAAATAGAATGTTTTGTAAAATATGTCAAAATTTTATGGATATAACTAATATTATTGGATCTCAAGAAAAAACACAATCTGGTGGATTAGTTGACAGCTCAGTTAATATATCAAGTTCATCAGATTTTGATATTACAGAAGATACAATAAATGAAGATGGAAAAAATATTTCTGAAGAAAATATTTCTGAAGAAGAACTTAATAATATATTTGGAGGGGCTGATAAAGATAATTTGAACTATGATTTAAATGAAGTATTAAAAAATCCTACATTTTTGAAACTGTCATCTCATAAAAAAAGTCTTGTTATAAATAAAATTAATGAAAAAACACAAAAAGAAATTGGTAAAATATCAAAATCAACTGATAGTGTAGTTGATAAAGAATGTTATTTTTATTGCAAAACTTGTGGTTATTATGAAGTAATTCCTGAAAGAACATTTATTTTTTCAAGAGGAGATGAAAAGAAAGATGATATTTATAATTTTGGATTTATTAAATACAAAAATGATCCTACATTACCAAGAACAAAAAAATATAGTTGCATCAATGATGAATGTTCAACTCATAAAGAACCAAAAATTAAAGATGCTGTATTTTATAGAAAAAAAGGGACTTATACAACAAGATATATTTGTACAGTATGTGATTCATATTGGGATACATTTGTTGAAAAATAATTTAGTATAAATAATTTTTTTGTGAATTTTTTTTATAATTTTAATAAAAAAATTGATTTTAATATATTAATAGATATATTATATATAAAAGATGCCAAAAAATAAACCTAAAACATTATACAATAAACAACAAAATGTTGATATAAAAAATTTCCTTAATGATGAAAAGAAATTAGATATTACAAAAATTGGACAACGTGGAGGGGCTAAAGGCAAAAAAGGTAAAAAAAAATATGATGACTCTGAGGAATCTGGAATGTCAGATGATGATGTATCTATAGGTGGTTCTGATGAAGAAAATGAAGATAATACTAGTGAAGATGATCAGGACGACCAAGATGATCAAGATGTTCAAGATGATCAAGATGTTCAAGATGATCAAGATGATCAAGATGATGAAATTGTTGGAAAAGATGAAGATGGAGATGATGAAGAGATAGAAGGAGATGGAGTATCAGATGATGAAGATGAAGTTGCATCTAAAAAATCAGATGATGATGAAAAATTAGATATTGTTGGAGATGAAGAAACAGTTAAAAAAAATTGTTATTCAAAGTATTCCTCAATGGAAGCTGAAGATATTGATTTAGAAGAATTATTTATGGATGATGATTTTAAAATGACAAAAACATCAAGATTATCAAAACCAATATTATTTAAATATGAAAAAGTAAGATTATTATCAACGAGAGCAAGACAACTAGCCCAAGGAGCTAAACCAATGATTAAAAATACTACAGGCCTGTCATCTAAAGAAATAGCATTATTAGAACTTAAACATAAATTAATACCATTAATTATAGAAAGACCAATTCCAAATTCAGGAGTGGAAAGATGGAGATTATCCGAATTAGAAATACCTGAATAATTTAATTAAATTTTTATATTTATTTATTTTGGTACTTTGTACTTTTATTTTTTTTATTATTTTTAAAGTAATCAATAGTTTCTTTAATATCATCATTTGTTATGAGTTGAATAATTTTTTTAAGATCATTATCATTTTCAATCTCAATTTCATTTTCTTTAGCTATTCTACTAATTAAATATTTTATAGAATAAAAATTTTTTTTGTTAGTTGGAGTTTGTTCTTCAACATAGTATCCATGTTGACCATTCTTTAATAAATATGTGTTTTTATTAATTTTCCATTCTTTAGCATTAGATATCTTATCTATAACATTATCACAAATTAATTTACTATTTTTATCAACTTTATCTTCACTTAATTCGAGTTCAGTACAAATTTGTTTAAGATGAAAAGTATTTGTACCACATAATATATATTTACCATGAGGACCATTCATCAGTTTTATTTCATTTGTTTTATAATTACCCAAAACAACAATTTGTCCTGATTGATTATTTTTTCCTGGGATAGTTGTAGGAATAATTTTTGTAATACAAGACATAACGTAGTCATAAAATTTTTTCATTACAGTAACACTATCAAGTTCACCTTCAGCAACATCATCTAATTCTTTTTCCATATTTGCAGTAAATTGATAATCCATTATTTGAGAAAAGTTTTTTTCTAAAAATTCTGTAACTGTAATACCTAGTTCAGTTGGTACTAATTTCTTTTTTTCCTTTCCTATAACTAAATCTTTAGTTTCCATATTAATTTCTTTAGGTGAAGATTTTTTAGCACTATATCTTGATACTTGTATTTTAGTACCTTCAATATCTTTTAATTGAACATATTGTCTTTGTTGTATTTTATCTATTATAGCTGCATAAGTTGAAGGTCTACCAATATTAAGATTTTTAGGATCCATTTTATTAATTAAAGAAGCTTCATTATATCTTGTTGGTGGTTTTTGTGTATCTTCTATACCATTAATTTCAATCCATTCTATTGATTTAAGTTTTTTAATATCTAATGATGGAGAACCTTTTTTCCCATCTACCATTAAATAACCAGGATAAACAAGATTTTCAAGTGTTCCAACTAATTTATAATTTTCTAAAACATTTTTTTTATCATCAATTTGTATTTCAATAAGTATACTTTGATATTCTGCTCCCTTCATTTGTGATTGAATTGTTCTTTTCCATATCATATTATAAAGACGTTTTTCATCTGGAGTTCCATCAATTTGATCATATTGTGGTTTTGTAGGTCTAACACATTCATGTGCTTCTTGAGTGTTTGCTTTTTTGTTAACAAAAGTATGTTTTTCATAATTTTCTAATCCATATTCAGCTTCTATAAGATCCTTAATTAATTTAGAAGCTTCTTCTGAGATAGATGTTGAGTCAGTTCTCATATAAGTAATGTGACCACCTTCATAAAGTTTTTGTGCTACACTCATAGTTTTCTTAGCATCCATACCTAGTCTTTGAGCTGATTGTTGTAAAGTTGATGTAGTAAAAGGAGGAGGAGCATTAGCTTTTCTAATTCTTTCTGTTTTATTTAACAATGAATAATCTCCTTTCATCATACTTTTAATAATTTTTACAACTTTATCTTCATCAGATTTATCAAAAGTCAAATATGATTTATTGGATACAGTATTTTTAGTATTAGGTTTAGCTTTTGTTTTACCTTTACCTTTTTTCTTAGTTTCTTCAGGATCATCTTCTTGATCATTATCTTTTTCATCTTCTACTTCATTATCTTGATCTTCAGACATTTCAATATTAGTATTCTTATTAGCTAGTTTTGTAGTTAATTCGAATTCACCAACAATAATATCACAATTAATGTAAAAATATGTTGATTTTTTTTGTGAGAAAAAATTTTGTACTTCTTTTTCTTTATCAACTAAAATTTTAACTACAACAGATTGTACACGTCCAGCAGACTTTGCGGCATAAAAACCATTCTTTTTTAAAATTGGACTAATTAAATATCCAGCAAATCTATCCAAAATTCTTCTGGCTTGTTGTGCTTTTACCATATTCATATCAATTTGTTTAGCATTTGCAACAGCATTTTTAAGTTCTTTTGCTGTAATAGAATTAAAAACAATTCTTTTTGGTTTTGTAATTTTTAGTTCACGCGCACATGACCAAGCAATCATTTCACCTTCTCTATCTTCATCTGCAGCCAAATAAACATTTTCTTTACCCACTTTTGTTGTTAATTTTTTTAGTTTATCAACAACATCTTTTTTATTATCATAGATTTTATATTCAGGCTCAAAAGTCTCTAAATCAACGCTCATTGAGCTTTCATCGAGATCTATTATATGTCCTACAGATGCTGAAACAATATAATCATTTCCTAAATATTCAGTAATCTTTTTAATTTTACCAGGTGATTCCACAATAAGTAAATAACTCATTTTATTAATATATTAATATATTAAACATATTATTAGATATTTTCAAATTTTATATACAAATCAATTAAATTATATTATAATACACTCTTTTAAACAATAATCTCTAATAATATTATCAATCTTATATTTATCACTTACTGACATAATACTTTCAATAAGTAAATCAATATTTTCTTGTGAATAGTTAATTTTACTTATATCCATAAGTGTTTTTCTCAAAATATCGATACATTCTTCATAAACTATTCTTCTCTTATATTCTATAAAATCTGTATCTTGACTAATATTTTCATTTAAAAATTTTTGTTTCACGTCTCCCCCATCTTCACCTTCTTCACCTTCTTTTTCACTAAATTTTAATAAAATTTGTTTTATATTCGTAAAATTTGGAACAATTGAAGGAAATATTTTAGATAAGTAACATATAGCATCTATTTGCCATGATGTATTAATTGGTGATAGTATAGTAACATTTTTCTTATCAGACGATATTCTTAAAAGTGACAATACTGAATCTCGTATTTTTTTAAGTAAAATATAATTTTTGTTTATATATTGACAAAATAAAAAGTATTCTTTTTTAAATTTAGGATTAACTAAATTTTCTGATATTAAATCGTTTTTTATAAAATAAGGTATTTTAATAATAATATCTCTTTGTAAACCTATATCTAAATTATCAAATGACACATATTCTAAAATTCCTTTTTTATATTTAATTATTGGATATGCTTCAGGTTTATCCATATCAAAAAAACATGAATTGTCGGAACCTCTTGTTATATCGATACAAACTTTTTTATTATCAAAGTAAGGATATTTTTCCTTAATTTCATATTCTAAATTAATAGTATTATTACCAGTAAATTCTTGGTAAAATAATAAAGTGTTTGTGCTTAAAATATAATCACATAAATCAACCATTAAAGGTCTGATGTCAAATAATTTAAAACTTGAAAACATTGTTTTTTCATCATCCCATCCTAAACATTCTCTTATTGAAATAACTTCAATACCATATTCAGAATTATATATATTACAATAAGGACCATCTTTCCATGTATCTGAATAAAATCTTTCAGGTTCATTAATTATATATGGTCTTAAACTCATTTCCATGTCAATTAAAACTATTATAATATTAACATCCATATTACTTAATTTAAAATCATGTAAAAAAGGAGGAAATTGTTGATTTTCATGTGGCTTCCATTTACCTGCAATTTTATTTTGTGTAACTGCATTTTCATCTCCAGAATTCATTATACTTTCTCTATATTGTAAATTTTCGCTTCCTATAGCGAAATATATTATAGTAGGTTGTTCTATTAATCTAGTTTTTAAATAGTAAGATAAATTATCGATACTAAGAATATCTGTCATATCTTTGGATAAATATTATTTATTAAATTATATCATATTCATACAAAATCAATTTTTATTAGTATTTGTGCATTACTAGTTAAATTTAAGTAAAAAAATTGATTTAAATATATAAAATATATTTTACATATAGCTATAATATAAATGCCTGAAAAAAAAATAGATTTAAATGAATTTCTTCCAGAATTATTACCTATAGAAAAAAGTCATCATGAACAATTAAATGAAGTTAAAAAAAATTTGATAAAAATGTTTACAAACCGTGGATTTATTAATAAAGAAAATACACAAAAATATATTGACAAAATTATTAAAGAAGATAATGATGATCAAGAATATGTAATACAGTTAGACTATAACAAAAATTATAATACAGAAATAAAAAATAAAAGACTAATGGTAAAAATTTTTGATAAAGAAGATAAAATTACATCTATTAATAAGACTTCACCAATTGGTGAATTTATTAGTAAACATGATGCTGATTATAAAATATTAATAGTTCATGATATTAATCAAAAGTCAGAAAACACAATTCAAAGTTATGAAACACAATCTGAAGTTTTTAGAATTAATGAATTGATGGTAAATATTGTTGACCATGTTCTTGTACCTAAACATATAGTTCTTACAAAAGAAGAGTCTGATTTAGTTTTAGAAGCATATAGAGCAAAGAAAAGAGATATGATGTTGATAAGAACAACAGATCCTGTTGCACGTTATTATAACATGAAACATGGAGAAATTGTAAAAATTATTAGACCTTCAGTAATGACTTGTGAAGCTCCTGCATATCGTTTGGTTGTAAAATCAAAAGAAACAAAAGCAAAAATATAAATTTATTTATAATTCGTCAATAATATTATTTTCATCAGTTTTATTTATATGATCAAATAAATAATCATTAAAAATATTTTTTATTTGAGAAATATTTGTTATATTTTCTTTTTCATTATATAATGGATTATCCGGATATATAATATTTTCTTCTTTTATACTATCTAAAATCATAGTTAAATAATTTAAATTCTTTTTTACTGATAGTTTGTAATAATTACTTTTAGTTTTTTTAATAGAAGCTAATTCATTTTTAAAATAAGTTAGTTTATCTTTTAAATAATTGTAAGTTTTTATTTTTATAAAAGGGTTTTTGTTAAGACAATAGGTTATAATATTATTTTGATTTCCACTCTCATTAATTGAATATAAATAACAAATTATAAAAGTTATAAAATAATTATCTATTTTTAAGAAACCAATTTTTTCAAAAAATTTTATCATACTTAATGTACAATAGTAGTTTTGTGATATAAATTGGTAAATACTCTCTTTTGTAAAAATATTTAATAAATTTTTTTTGTCAAAATATTTTATTACTAATTCAGTAAAGTTACTATTTATTATTTTTCTAAATAAATAATCATCAAACTCAGAAAACAAATTTGGAATTTTTGATGGCTCAATTTCATAAAATATTTTATCTTCATCTTTTTTTGTTTCATCTAATTGTTCTTCAAAATAATACATCAATATAGGATAATACTCATTACCATATATGTAATTTAGTTCACTTAAACATAATTTAATATTAGGAAAATAAGTTTTTAATTTTTTAATTTTTTCTAAACCATTTGAACAATCTAAACTAATTATTTTTATTACTGAATTATCTTCAATAATTTTTTTAAAATTTTTTACAAATGGCTTAATTGTTTCTAAAAAATGTATTTTTGACATTTTATTCTTTTTATATCTATTATAATAATAATTTTTACTAGTTATACTTTGTATAATTTTATTTTCGGATAATTTTAATTTTTTATATTTTTTTGATAAGTATTTTATTATCTTAGTATTTTCTACATCTAATGCTATTTTTATTAAAAAGTTTTTTAAATTTATATCATACTTTTCTATATTATATTTACAAATTCTAAAAATTTTATCAGAACGTGTTTTAATATAATATTTACCTCCAATCCTATTAATATATTGTCTAAATTTATTTTTGTATTCATCTAGTGTCAATACATTTTTTTCTAGTAATTTATCAATAATCGTATATTTTTCAAAATATAAAAGACGAATAATTAAATCGTCCGGATCAGAATGTTTTTCATAATATTTAATAATTTCATCTACAGTTAAATAATTAAAAAAATTACATATTAAAGCATTATCAAGCGGAACATCAAATTTTTTTATATTTAAGATAAAATTTTTAATTAAATTATTTTTTAATTCTTCGTATGGTTTTTCATTATTTTTACCATATAGTTTTAAAATTATATTTTTATAAAAAAAATCTTGAGTATTACCATTTTTGAAGGGATTTTTTTTAATAGGAAAAGTATAATCAAAATAATCTCTAGGAATATATATTCTTTTTTCAATAAACAAGTTAGTTAACTCATCTTTGGCTAACACAAAATCCCATATTTCAAAAGAGTTGTTTACTATTTCTAACATTATATCATCTTCAATTAAGTATTTTATTTTATTTATATCACCTGATGAAAAAATATTTATTAAAGACTTGTTGTCGTATATATGGTATAAATTATTTTTAAAAAAATTAACACATTCATAATATTGACAATTTATTAACTTATCGACAAAAATAGGATATTTATTTATGTTTCTGTATGTAAATATCTTTTTTTTCTCATAATAAGATAAGATTTTATACACAATATTTTCGGTAATATTTTTATTTTTCTTATTTAAAACTTTTTCAAGAGATGTAATAATTTGTACTGGTTTAAATTTTTTAATTAAATAATTTATAATTTTTTCGTCAGTTGTATCTAATAAAATAAAAAGATTGTTATTTTTTAATTTATTATTATTTTTTATATTATAATATTCTAATTCATAATCAATATTAATATTATCAACTATATAAGATATTGATAGAGGTAATCCTTTAATAGTTGGATAATCATTTAATCCGGATATATCTATCAAATAATTAATAAAAAATTTCTTATTAAAATTTATAGATTTTACAGAAAAATCATATGTAAAATATGATATTAATGCTAATTTTATTTCTGAATTTTTTTCATATATTTTTAAAACTATTTCTGATAATTTTTTTATTGTAAATTTATCTACATGTTTTGTTATTAAGGATACATATTTTATATCAGAAAAATATTTGGCATCTATTTCATTTACATAATTAATTTTTTTAATAAATAACAAATTTAATATTAATTCTCCAGGACTATCAAACATATACTTATTTACTATTTTTTTTAAATTACTATTGTCTTGTATATATAGTTTATAGTCTAATAATTCTTTTTTTATAATATCTTTGTCAAATATATTTTTTAATTTTTCTCTTTCATAATTAGAAAGTTTATGATAACTTTGTACACTAAATTTAAATATTCCTGTTGTTTTTTCAAATTTTTCTATGTCTATATCAGTATCAATATCAATATCAATATCAATATCAGTGTCAATATCAGTATCAGTATTAATTTCACTTTCTTTATCTATATCACCTTTATCTACATCATTATATTTACTTTCTAAATATTCATTATCTTGATTAATTTTTATTATTTTAATATTAGATTTATTTGCTAAAACAATTTTATTAGTAAAACTCGTTTTATTATCTAAATCATCAATTAAAATAATATTTTTAACAGGTAAATCTGTTATTAACATAATTTATAATATAATAGATTGAACAAAACCTTAAATATAAAAATAAATTGTTTACTTATAATATAATGAATAAT
>JACCDO010610267.1_pt1 | contig 17496 bp, 12 predicted proteins | sample 7446101 | NCBI WGS metagenome assembly JACCDO01 (sample SAMN15323440, study PRJNA562643) | freshwater metagenome | isolation source: river surface water | place: USA:Blue River Watershed | collected 2017-08-16 | reverse complement strand
TTATATTTTTTTTTCCTTTCAGCCATATCAATCATAATAGAACTCCATTTAGTAAAATCACAGTAATAACCAATTATATCTATTATTTCATTTGCTTCACCTTTAAGTGTATTGCTCTCTTTCATTAATTGATATTTTTGTACTTCAGTATAAAACTGGGAAATTTTGTATCCTTCTTTAGATAAATAATCTTCTATTAAAGATTCAAATAAATCCAAAAATTCACGATGCAACATTTCCTGTTCAATTGTAAATTCGCAAGTGGTATTACTTTCAATACGAGTATTTGACATAAAATGAACTACAGCCTTTTCTTCAAATGCAGCTATTTTTTTATAGCCATCCATTAAATTAGCATCGAATAGATCAAATAAATATTCACTAACTTTCCAAATAATAGATGATCGTTTTCCCCCTCCTTCATCATCACTATCATCGCTACCCCAGTTTTCTATACGACTAGATACACTATTATCTCTTGAACTGTTGCTATTCATATTTTGTTTGTAATCAATTGTATTAGTTGAAGGAGCTGCTTGTATTTGTGAATTCATAAGTTCTCTGTTCTGTTGTTCTATTCTATCTTTAGTTAATGAAACTGAAGAATTTTTGTCTTCACTCTTGTAATCTGAGTGCAAATCATTGGATAAACTTTGCCGACAATTTACCTTATCTACTGAATCTTGTTTAGAACTTAATTTGGTTTCACTGGTTTCAGTAACATTAAATTTGTTTTTGATAGGTGTTATATCTTTAAAATCAATAGTTTTGGCATCATCTAAACGAGAGAGGAATGACATTAGAACTGTTGGTGGTGCTTATGTTTAACTAAGATACTATAATACTGAATTAAATGGTTTCGATTTATGCCTTTGCTTGTTCAAAAATTTCTGAAATTTTCAATAAAAAATGGAATTTTTCAATGAAAATTTTCATCCTGGATAAAAAAAGAGCAAGAGGAAAGAGGCCAAAACACTTGGCTAAAATAGACAATGCATCTTTTAGTTTCGTTTTTAATGCTCCTAGTACTTAAAGTTAAATCATTTCGAATGTTAGGTAGCGATACATCGCAGCGAATGATGTTGAATATGCGATGGTCATTTGCTGCACACTCTCCTGGCGATCAAATTAACAATTTTTGTGGTAGTGATGGTACATTTTATTACCAACCCACAGTAAAAGCAAAATTTTATGGAAAACAAGGAGATTTAATGACTTTACCAATATATCCATCAACTGGTAATATATTATTACCACAAAGCACTGAAATTATCAATGTATTTGAAATGAGACACAGAGAACTGTTTTCTCGCATTCAGGACAAATATTTTGCATATTCTTTCGTTTCTCAACAAAAAATAGCATTAGTAGGAACAATTGCTCGTGTAGTAAACAGAAAACTTTGTAATGATGGTCGTTTTTATGCCACTGTAGAGGGAATCGAACGGTTTTATATTAGCGACATTAAATCTGATAAACCATTTATATCAGGAAATGTTCAAGTATTTTACGATACAATTTCTAATGTAGAATTAATAGACGAGTTAGAGAGAAAACTGTTTCAACAAGTTCGAATTAATATAAAGTTAATGCATCTTTTATCACGTAAAATATATGCCTCAAATTTAGTTTTATATAGGCCATATTTAAGTGATTCAAAAAAAATTCGAGTTGTTAATACTGATGAAAATACTGAAATAGATAGACGTACAAAATTTTCTTTTGCTATTATGGATATTTTAGATATATCAAATAATCAAAAATTAGTTTTAATGCAAGAGACTATATTAGAACGTCGTTATATTAAATTACTCTCGTTATTAGAAAAATGTGAAGTTGTAATAAGTAAGGAATTAAAGAATAAAGGAATTATAACAGATGAACAAATAACATCGCTCAAACAAGACAGTAACGGAATGACAGATTTTTTAAATATAATCGAATTTAATAATTTATTCATCGAGAATCATACACAAGATCAGGATATATGGACTCAACAATCAATACTTATGTAAAAATATATATTTGTAAATCAAGAACTGACGCTAAAAGTTGTTTTAATTAAATTTTCTAAAAAAGCCTAAGCATTATCTAGAGCGGAAACACCTGGTAACTCTTTACCTTCAAGCATTTCTAAAGATGCTCCACCCCCAGTTGAAATATGAGACATTTTACTGTCTAATTTAGCAGCATTAACTGCTGCAACAGAATCACCACCTCCAATAATTGTTATTCCACCTTTACTTGTTACGTCAGCTAATGCATGTGCAACACCAAAAGTTCCTTTCGAGAATTTTTCAAATTCAAAAACGCCCATAGGACCATTCCAAACAACAGTTTTGCAATCAGATAATTCATTCTTGAAATATTCTAATGACTCAGGGCCTATATCAAGTCCCATCCACCCATCTGGAATTGCTTTAACCGATACAGTTTTAGATTCAGCATCTGCTTTAAATTCGTTTGCAATTACAACATCAGTTGGTAAATAAAATTTAACTCCTTTTGCTTTTGCCTTTTCCATCAATTCTTTAGCCAATGGAATAAAATCTTGTTCTACCATAGAATTACCAACATTTAAACCCATAGCACGATAGAAAGTAAAAATCATTCCACCTCCAATAAAAATTTTATTGCACTTTGAAATTAAAGATTCAATAACTGGAATTTTTGTAGAAACCTTAGCACCACCAACAATTGCGGCAAATGGGCGCTTAGGTGCATCAACAGCTCCTTTCAAAAACTTCAATTCTTTTTCCATTAAAAATCCAGCAACTTTATGGTTCACGAATTTGCACACACCTTCAGTAGATGCATGAGCACGATGTGCAGTACCAAATGCATCATTGACATATATTGTTGCATTTTTTGCCATCTTTTGGGCAAATTCTGGTACATTCTTTTCTTCTTCTTTATAGAATCGTGCATTCTCAAGCATTAATACATCTCCAGATTTTAACTTTTGGACAGCTGCGTCAACTTCAGATCCGATACAATCATTAACAGTTTGTACAGGATGATTTATTAATTGGGATAATCTCACAGCCATCGGAGCCATGCGCATCTTCTCATTCACAGCTCCCTTTGGTCTACCACAATGAGATGCTAATAATACTTTGGCACCAGCATTACGTAAAAAATTAATAGTTGGTAGAGCTTCCTTAATTCTGGTATCATCAGTGATAGTTTTGCCATCAGCTTTGCTTAAAGGAACATTAAAATCAACACGGACTAATACCTTCGCATCTTTCAATGGAATTTGTTTAGCTAGTTGTTCTATTGTTTTTTTGTATCCTCTTTGGATAAGACCATAAGATAATTGTTTACGAATAAAATTACTTTGTGAAAACATCTTTGCAAGTTTGTGTCAAGGGATTCTCTACTTGTGGATTCCTTGATGACGACAGATTTTGACCATAAATTGCGGCCCTCATTTCGAGAGTCAAGACTCAAATCGCTTTATTAAATTTACAATCGCAATAAAAAACATCGATAATTATTAGGGAACAATATGAAATATGAAGATTGAACATTGCAAGTTCTTAGATTTTTGAAATTATTTATGACGATGATTGCTTTGATGTGGTATTCGTGACTTTCAATAATAGTATGTACAGTTAAGCATCCATAACCAAATACTCTGGAACTAATTTTTCCTTAGCTCTATCAGCGTGCCATTTTAATCTTCGGTCAGATAAGGTATCAATTTTAGATACCCATGATGAAACAGCGCTTCTACCAGCTGATAATACTACTTTAGAACTAAATCGAGTTGAAATATTTGCTAAAATTCTTGCACCTTCACGGCCTAATTCAGCTGAATGATATGGTCCATCTACTGCTAAATCAAGTAAATCGGTTATGAGACCAGCATCTATAATAGCACTTTGACAACTAGGTAACTCGGACAAATTTGCCAATGCACAAATTGCATTTTGTTTGATACAGACATTACCGTTTCTAAATAAATCCACTAATATCTGCACACATCCATGGTCTGCTAATTGCTGTTGTAATCCATCGTGTGATGTAAGACGACATATAATTTTAGATGCTTCGAGTTTTGATTCCATAACAGATTCTTCAGCCATTTGCTTAATTGGTTGGATTATCATTTCTATGTCAATATCAGAGGGTAAAATTCCATAAGTTGGGCAAGGTATAGGTCCTATATTATCATTGTGAGCACGATTAGAGCCATTAGACGATTCTTTAATTTCAATAGCTGACTTAATATCAGAGTAAACACTTTTAAATTGAAAACAATCACCCTACGTGAAAAAACAAATAAAATAAGAAATAAGTTTTAAATCTAAAATATAAAAACACTTACTCTCAACTTATTGACTTCAATAATATACTCATCTTTAGAATTAGAATAAATATTAACTTGAAATTTAACACTGTTGGGAGTACGCATGTAACATGCTTGCCACTATAGTAGGTAATAATATTAATTTAAATGAATAAAAATATTATAGATAAGGGCAAATACCTCCAAACATTTTTCCGAAAATTCATAAGACACTTCAGCGATATTATCTAAAGTTAGATTAATATCATTTACTAATACTAATAGTGATTGTGACGATCGAAAATGGGTAGGAACAAGACAATAAGGTATTGATGGTGCTTCATATGTTACTCCAGCTTTTGATGCTTCAATCGATTTAAGCTTCATCGATATTGCTGAATTATCAGTATTGTACTCATTTGATGATGATTCAAAATTAAAGACATTAATAGAATTTCCAACTGTAACTGATCTCCATTTACGTTCTAGGAAATCATAGTCATCAGGAGAAATATGACAATTATTATTAATATCCACTAAGTTATCAATTTGATCCATTATGTTGTATTAATTTCAGTATAATCAAGAATTTAACTATTTTCTTATGGAGATAAAGTGAATTACTGATGAAGAACTTTATATACTTGATTTTCAACTTATAAGAATTTTAAGAATGAAATACTCTAACACAGAGGAATGCACTTCGTATGTTTGCCTGTATTGTCAGGTTTTAACACGAAAATGTGTTCATTCCTCCACCTAAACTTGGTGCTAAGTTTTCCGATGCGATTTTCCGAAATGGAAAATTTCGCTACTGTCGTCACCCCTGGGTCACATTTTCTTTGAAGTCATTCTGGTGTCTCTAAAATTCGAAAAACTATATAATTTTGAATATTAACAAAATAATAATTATTCATCTCATCAATATATTCTAAATATACGAATTTCAATTTTTATTTGGAAAAATTTATTTAGTCTAAGAGATATTATTTATTAATTCTAATATATAGCTTAACGCACGGTGACTCTTTTAAAAAATACTTATTATACTATATTCTAATTTAAATATAAATTCTTGTGAGTTTTAGGACCTGGTCTCTTAATCAATTTGGGTATTATATAAAAAAATAGCGACAAAGTAAACTAAACTAAATTATGCTTTATTGTCACAATTTATAATATATCGATTATACTAATGTTATAACAATATGGAAAAGAATTTAAGTATTGATGAGTACAACTTTAAGTTCTGTGCGACGATTATCATACCTTTTGCGAGTAACAAAAATGCATGTAAGTAGTACTTATATTTCATTTTAATTCAATAATATATACCTATAATTTGATCAAATAAATGTATGTAACTCATACTGATGATCTGTTGTGAAAGACTTAACATATTAATAAGTATGAATATCATTGAATGATAAATTATACATCTAAAAAATGAGTGATAAATTATACATCTAAAAATATTTACCACTTTTCTGACTTTTCTATTTATTTTATAATTAGTGTATGTAAAAAAGTGTTTAGATGTTGACGACGAGCTTCAGGCAACTAAAGTTATTAAGGTTTTAAATGTTTCTGGCAACGATTTGAAAATGTAAGAGTATATTTTACACCTTCAATATTATATATTTAATACGTTTTTGTATATAGCGATTTTTTTTCTACAGAGCTCAGAGTATTGCGTGTTTGTGTATCTTCGTTTTACGATATGATAATAGTTCTCGTAAGAACACTGCTAGAGTTTAATGATAATAATCCTTAATACTATTAAAATATGTTGATGAAAAAATTATATCATCAAATATTGAACTGTCAAGTATAAAATATATTTCAAGATTTAATGAAAGTTCACAATTCTGTAGTATGAAGTATTGAGTAGAAGTTAGATACTTATGCATCTACTTGCGAGGTTCTTGTTTAAAAGAAAAGATATTCTTGAAATAAAATTCTTTTCCATCAAATGATTTTAAGTTTTGTAAAAATGTTTTTCTACTATAATATATATGCAATTTTTATAATACAAACTTAAGCTTCATTTCTAAAAACTTGTCCAGCTACGTTATCTAGTGCTTGCTGACCTACACGAGAAACTTTTCTTCCACCTTTACCACAAGATTCTGTCAACTTCATTTCATCTAAATTCTTTAAAATACTACGGATTAAACCACCAGCTGCATCTTGATGCTTTTCTGGTCTAGCACCTCTTCTAAATGTGCAACCAAAACGTTTTCTTAAAGCACCTACTCCAGTTCCAGGTCTTAAATAGACTTTACGAATAATAGCAGCTGTTGATATAAAATAAAACGTGAGTATATTGATTATTGATGAAATAAAAAATTATTGATATAATCAAACTTACCAGCTCTTACAAAATACCAATCAGGATCATATGGTGCTAGTTCCTTTGCTACACCAGTTTTCACTATATCTGCCCATTTAGGTACAACAAATGCATCGTTGTTCTTTAACACGTTAGCGTAAGCTGTTATAAACTTATCTGCAGGAACATCTCTGACAGTTACACATCCACTCACTGATTCACCAGACATCTTTTTCCTTATTTTTTTGCTTGACTTTTTTTTCATGGATGGCGGCTGGCTTCTAGTTAGGGTTTTTATTTCCAAAAGAAGAAGAAGATAACCATAACTATAATTAGAATACTAATAATTATTTATGTTAATATTTTTTATCCATTATATTTGTAGACATGTAGTTAATAGAATACACAAGCTGGAATCTAAAACTAGTTGATTACTAATTTCTCCAAAGACATCTGATCATGTCGCTTCAATCCTGATATCTGATCAGGTCGCCGTAAAACCGTTTAATACTGTACTCCATACGGGCCGGAAGTATTGAAAAGGCACAATGCGGTCACAGCATTGACAGATGCTTTTCAGAAAAAGTCATCCTTTCTTAATAAGTTATTATGATGATAATAATACCACTTTTAAATTTGAAGTAAATTTTAAACATCTAATGAAAATCAGCGATTCTATATAGTTGCCAATAAATAAAAAGTAAGTAAAGTAAAGATGTTTTGTTACATTATGTTGGTGATATTTATTTTAAATGTAAATACTTTCCTCTTGGGATTTAATGATTTTTTACCTAAAAAATTAAATTCATTATCAAAATTAGAATTCTTACCAAATGTGAATTCAATTGATTTTATATCACCTTCGATATGTAATAATAATATGCTTACTCGGTTTGAAAATGAATTATTTGATGTTAGAGAAGCTAGTATTTACGAAATACAAAACGTAGTTACTTTACGTACGAATGTTTTCTTCCCATATATAATTCATGACAAGAAATTTCAAAATTCAATCAAAGATAAAATCATAGAGCGTAAAATCAACGGTGCTATTGTTCTTGTAGCTACTGTAAAAGATCAATTAATTGGTACAGTAGAAATTTCGTCGAAAGACTTTCAGAATACAAGCATGGAAAATATAGGTGCGAAAAATAAGCTTTACTTGGCTGATTTAGCAGTTATTACTAGTGCTAGACGACTTGGCGTAGCAACCAAATTACTACAGAAAGTTGAAAGTATTGCATCAAAAAATCAATTTCAAGAGATATACTTACATGTAGAAAAAAATAACGATGTTGCTAAAAAATTCTATACGAAAAATGGATACACAGAACTACCTAAAACACATTATACTTCTTCTTTTACTGAAACTCGATTGTCGAATTCACCGGGCGAATATATAATGTTTAGTAAACAATTGTAAACAAAAAATGTTATATTTGTAATTAAAAATTATAATAATTTACACTTAACTAGTACAAATGAATCTTTAGGTGTTGAAAGTAATACATTTGAATTGTCCTGAAAATTAATTTTCATTGGTAGTGTTGGAAAGGAGTAAATTTTGGTCGATAGATTATCAGTACTATTACATTTTTCACTTTTCACAATGTGTTTTGCATAATCATAACATTCTTGAGGAATTGGTTCTAGCTTATACGCAATTTCAAAAAATGTTAACCTGTCTAAAAATTTTGAAAATCCTACTCGATCAGATATTTGTAGTATTGTAAATTCTTTTAGGTTATATTTTTTGATTAGAGAATTAATCATATCAGCTAATACATAATGATAACTAGAGTAACACAATGCAGCCCCAAATGCAAATATATAATCTGAGGAAGGAGGTAAATTTGGTACAAAGTTTTCATCTTTAAAATCGTTCCAATCAATTTTTAATACGTGAGAATTAATACTATCAGATGATGTACTAATAAAAAATTGATCTTCTATACTCCTTTTCATATTATTCAATACTCGCACATCATTGTCAGAAATTATAATGTGTCTTTCATGACATTTATCTTTAAAAGCAAGTAAAAGATTACATAAAACAAGTGAAGGAAGTCCTACTCCACATCCTAATTCAAGAAACATATTGAAATTGCTCCAAGTATTGGGATATAATACAAAATATGACGCAAGTATAATAGATGCCTCCCAAACTTCACCACCTATCGTATCAAGTACACCAAAATCTCTAATTTCTCTAACTATTACCTTTACTATTCCAGCATCATGATGTGTAGTAACATTATTCGATATTTTCAGAGATACTGGATAAAATTTCAATTCTTCTTCTTCTAGAAATTGAGTAGGAGAGTCTTCACGCCCGGGAGTAATTTCGTCAAGTGTGTAAGATTTATGATCGCCAAGGGCACACTGCCAAAGAAAATCAGTTTCGATTTTATCCATCGATATGATCTATTACATCAAAAATAACAATTTTGCTTGTTATTATATTTAACGAAATCGAAATATTAATTTGGATTCCATGCCAATTCCAATGGTTTGTCTGTAAATTTGGCAGATAGAACGTTCTTGGCCACTTCTGGGTTCCGCATGATTGATAAAAATCATGATATTTTTTAATTTTGATTAGGAGGATATATTTTTAAAAGAAGATCTTTGGAATAAAGATGTTCCACTGATGTGTAAAATAATAAATGATTTAAAATATTGATCAAGGCAATTTTTGACAATAAAACATTACTGTTTCTGTTTACTGTAACAACACTGTGTGCCTATGAGGGGGATTTATCCATCTTATCATAATACTTCGTTGAGAATATTAGACTATTGAATTTTTCTACTTGCGGACCCATTTGAAGGATTTTTTGAAGGTATGCATCTGAGATTATCCTCTTCAACATTATTTAATAATGGAATTCACGAATCAACAGCAGTATAATGAAGAAGATTGTGGCGAGTTTGACGAAGATGATTTGCAAAATCTAGATGAGATAGAAAGGGTAAGAAATTATATTTATTAATAAATTAATTTATTAAAAATTATTTAATTAATATTAGGAATTAGGAAATTATGGAGATATAGATAATAACGATGAAGATGATTTAGCTAAAATGGAAGAGTTAGAGCGTGACATGGATAACTATTTGCCTTGTAGTAATATTGCAAATGAGTTGTCATCTCCTGGGGCTATTTTACCACCGGGAGCTGTACCATCTAGAAATGGAAAATTGTCTGCACATGCTGCTGAATTTTGGTTTCCCGAGTGCATGAAATGTACTTGTTGTAAAGGTTTTAGACACGGGTGCTCGTGTTGCTCTGGTAATATTGATACGTGCACTCATCCTAGTTGTGTCAGTATAAGTTTGACACCATCAGGAAATTCTGGAGATTCACAACTACTTGTTGGACAAAATAATGGTTATAATCATACTTCTTCACCATCATCAACACAATTACGATCCCAGACAACACCAGAATCTGAAATATGTAGGTATTTTGTTAGCGGAAATTGCAATTTTGGTAGTACATGTAGATTTTTGCATCCAAATTCTGTATCTACAACTACTTCCCCATCTAACTCTACAGGACCGCAACCTTGTATATTCTACAGCCAAGGGAAATGTACAAAAGGTAGCGCCTGCAGATTTTCTCACGATTAAGATATTATGTTGTCAAGGAAAACTTTATTCATTAGGAAATAATATATATTAGGATTTTACAATATTATATTGCAATAATTACAATGCAAATACAAATCTATTTTTGATTATATTTTTTAAACATTCTGCAACGTCTTTACTAGATAGATTATCACTTTGACTATTATTAAAACAACTGGAAGACAATATCGCATTTATATCTCTTGATGAAGTAGAGTTTTTGACACTTAACTCATCCAATACATTTTCATTCACACAAGTTACGCCATCTTTAACTATAAAATCATTGAACTTTGCGATATCTTTTGAAGCTATTGAACCTATACCTTTCCGCAATTTTAATGACTCTGTGCTCTGGCTAGTAGATAAATTATTATTAGTCAACAAGATTTCCGAGTTGGATGCACTCAATAGTGATGTCTTGGAAGTCGCATCGCCTAAAGATATTTTGGAAGGTGAATTGCTCAGTGTTGGTTTAGAAGGAGATCGGGATATAGAAGCTATAATCTTAATACTTTCTCGAATCGATACTGCAGAACGTACTACTGCTTCTAAAAATTCTAAAAACGACATTTTCTTGAACGTTGGATTTTCATCAAATATACTTACGTCCAATATTTTTGATCTACAATAGGCTAGTTTTGTAGGTCTTTCATTAAAATTAGCATCACTAAGTGCAGACTTATCACATATCTCAATCCACTCCTTTATAGACATAGTTTTGGGTTCTAATGGTAGGTTCTCTTGCCCACTATGAGCTTTAAAAACTTTTTCTAGTAATGGCATATTTGACTTAAGAACTATATCAATATCTTCAGTTAGCAAAATATGTTTTCGGAAATAATTTCCATCATCACGTTCAGCATACGGTTCAATGTGCTTCTGTATTAGCATTTGCAGCGCAGTTCCAAGATCTTTACATAGACCTGATGTTACGAACTTTGCATTGGCAAGTGCTACAAGGCAGTCCCAAAATTGAAAACGACATAATGACCTTTTTGAATTATATTCATGCTTTGGTCCAGTTATTGTATTAGATGTAAATATAAGATCAACTTCTGTTCTTGTACAATAACCTTTTATTGGATTTTTTGTTACACTTTTAGCCCTATCATCAACTACAGATACAGAAACACTAGGTTTAATTTCGGGAAAAAATGATTCAGTTCGACTATTTCTTCTCTCTTTAGGTATAACATCGGAAGATACATTAGTTCCAACGCCTTCAATGATTTTACATTTTGTTACAAATTCGTTGAATCCGCCTATAGTTAAAAAAAATGTTTCCCCAGAATACACACAGCAATAATGTATAAAAACATCTTTTAGTAGCTGAAAGTATTTTATGAAAGTATTTTCTAAAGAAGTTACTACATTCACGTCTTTGATTTTACTTGATTTACACAGTTTCCAATCAGTAGCGAAACATTTTGTCCAATATTTTTCACTATTTTTACTTTCTAAAACAGCAAATATACTATCTTCTACTGTCCACATTTTAGACGGGGTGGATTCAGTATTCTTAACTCTTGGTTGAACCGTTGAAAATAATGATGAATATCCTCTAAGTTTTTCTTCAATTGTTAATTCAGGAATTTCTGTAGTATTAATATATTCAGGAAATATATACTCTTTACTTAAAACGACACCATTATCTATCATTTCTTCAATTGGAACATGAGGCTGAGAAGTGTCACAAATCAATTTATCACCACATAAGAATAGGTAATAATGAATACCTGGAGGGGTCATTCGAAATAAGTCATATTTAACTTTCTTTAAATCATGATTATACTCACTATGCATGACTTCAGGAACCCAGTTATCAAAACTTGTTGCTAAATATATTTTAATATCTTGTGGAGAACATTTAGTTTCAGCGGCAAATTCAAGCAATTGATTATCACGTAATAAAAAGTTAAAATTTGTCTCACGCCACATTCCACAAATCCAACACGAATTCCGAAGAGTCCATTGTTCTCTTCCAACAACTCTGGATAATGAACCTATAATCCTTGTCATAGAATGAGCCGACTCTAGTGGCCAAGCTTGGGCATCAGGCATTAATTGTCCATATGCATCAATTTTACTTTGATTACCAGTCATATGAAGACCCAAAAGTGTATGATTTTTCCTTAACCCTTCAGCAATACTCGCACAATCTATTGTATTTAAGTTATTATGACTTAAGTCTAAGTGCGTTAGACTTCTATTGCTTTCAAGCATATCCGAAATCGACTTTGCTACATTTCTTTGTTGATCAGCAGTAGTGCCAATTGCATTCCAACTTATGTCGAAGCACTCAAGATAATTTGATTCCCGAATTGCGTCAGCTAGTGCTATTGCACCCAAATGCTTAATGGAATTCCAACTAACATCAAGTTCAGTCAAATTAGTATTTTTAATTGCTCCAGCTAGTGCAATAGCACCTGTATCTTCTATTTTATTATCAGATAAATTTAAAGAAATTAATGTTGACGATGCTTGCTGAAATGTTTGACATATGCAGCGAGCAATAGAATCTGTAATATTCATATTTCGCAACGATAATTTAACTAATGACTTAGTTTGCTGAATAAACTTGCACAATTCGTCAGTACCTTGCTTTCGTATAGAATTTTCCGATAAATCTAAAGACTCTAATTGCAATTTTGATTTTTCAAATATTTGAAATACTTTTACTATTCCTTGATCGGTTAGTCTATTATCCTGAAGAAATAAATGTAAAATATGTGATGGCACAGCATTAGCTAACATTATTACCAAGTTGTCACCTAATAGCTTGTGTGCAACATCCACAGTAGAGGATGCATTGTCACAAAATTTAAGAATCCAATTATACTCTGGTAATTTTTGTAAATGCTTTTGATCCATAACATTATATTTGAATCCTATCAAATGTGGTGACATTGTAATATTGTCTACCCTTTTCTCCCTTGGTGATTTTAAAATGAATGCAGTCTCATTCTTTGAATCTAATATTGAAATTGGCGTATTAGATACTCTTCTAACAGTTGCTAATTCGGAGTCGTTTGATCTAGACGTAGGTACATCAAATCGCGGTGAGTATGATCGCGGTGAGTATTGAAAAGATGAAGATTTAATTAATTCTTCATTTTCAATTAATTTTAATTTCAAAGCATCAACTTCTTTCTCATTTATACCAATTTCGAGACGTGGAACACTTGGTTTAGCCCAAGAAAAATTCTTTCTATCTTTTTCCATTACGTCATAATTTTATAGTTGGTTTTAAACAGAAAACTCAGTAAAAATTTTCAACGTTCAAAGCCTGGAAAGCGTTCACATCTGCAGAACGGCCTCGCAGCCCAAAAACTATTTCCCATTTTGGAGACCAACAAGAGAATTGCGACATTTGACTCAATGTTAATGTGAAATGAAAAAAGTTATTTTACAATATTCAAATAAAAGGCTACATTATACCATCGACACCACGATAGCAGGACCAATGTAAATATTTTGCTTCCCTTCGGAATTTCGAGAATTCTCGGGAAAAAAAAAAACTGAAAAAAGCATGAGAGTATTGCTTTTACGACCTATTTGTGTAAATACTGTAACTTCATCATTGTTGTCATCTCGTGGCTTGCTACGTAAATCATTTTCATCAAAATCATTCCAAATTACCCAAGGTGGAAGTATATTTTTTGATTTCAGTAATACTTCTGTATCGAATGTTACATTAACAACAGTATGGCAGGATCACATTGAAGTAGTGAATAATAAACTTGATTGTAATGTTAAATTTGAAGAAAATGTAATTGATAATTCATTAACTATTATCTCTTCAGAGCAAACTAATTCACAAACAAATAAATCATCGATAGATATTGCAGTAAAATGTCCTGAACTATGTAATATAAGTATTAAATCTCATGAATTAAACCTGAAAGTAAATAACAAACTTCATGGAGATGTTAATATTACATGTATCGGTGGTACTATTTCCTTAGATAAAATTAGAGGACATAACTTAAACTTTAATTGTAGTGACACTAAAATAACTGTCCATAAGTTAATTGAAGGAAACATCAATATTAAAGGATGTAGCAAGTTTGATAGCAAATTAGTAAATGGCGACCTAATTAATGTCGATTGCGCTGGTAGTGTAACTGTTGGAGCAGTATATTCTAAGAATGCTACATTTTATGCAGAAACAAATATAAATATTGGTTCAATTCATGGTGTATGCAAGCTTGAGAACTCGAAAGAAGATATTAATGTAAAAAGTTTAGACGGTACTTTTGATATAATGTCGGAAAGTGGTAATATATTTATTCATGTTAATAAACTTGATCATAATAGTAATTCAACCTTAGTCTCAAAAAAAGGTAATACTAATGTTAATATTGATACAGCTGTAAGTACAAAAATTTCGATGGAATCTACTACAAATAAGGAATTAATAATAACATCTGATTTGTTTTTGAATGAGATAAACAATGGCAATTATAAAATGGGATATCATCTGCAAAATTTAGATAATAAGAATTATGATAGCAAAGGTAGTGGTAAAATTAATTTATCAAGTGCTTATAATCAGTCTTTAAATAGTTTCGTCAACGACTCAGTGAATGACAAAAAAAATATAGCTTCTTCAATTGACATTAAAGCTTTTGGTTCTGTCAAAGTAGAAACTATATCATGGATGGATAATATTAAAAAAAAATATGGACTTCTTAAATAGTTTAATGTCGCCAGTTTGTCATCACTATTTAGAATAGTAAGAATTCTACACATATTTTTATAAATTAATTTTGTATATTATGTTATTTAACACGCAAAATTTTTCTTAACAGGACCGGAACTGTAAGGAACTTTCACTCAGTTCAGTTCATCACAATTACGTTAACTACAGTTGACAGTTTCCAGCAACTGTTTACCGGTGTACACGTAACTAATATCTGTTGGAGGTCCTACATTACGTGTCTTTGTGGCATTGTAACTTCTTTTCCATCGATATTTGTAACGGAAAGCTATACTTGACATTTGTCAATAAATTTGCAATAACACATATTTTTATCACCATTTAGAATTAGTTTGACTATGGGAGCAGCCGCATCAACTCTAGACAGTACAACTTTTGCCTTAGCAAAGGCTGAATTTGAATCTGTCAAGGATTCTAAAACCGATGAAGAATTGTTTATTCATATGCAAAAGTTTATTGAAAGTAAGAATGCTACGGTTAAAGATACACCAATTTCTGCTTCTGAACCTTTGACTGTACCCGATCAAGTCAATGTTGATAATACACAAGTTGAATCTTCGACAATTGATACAGTTGCAGTTAATGAAGGATAATTGAAGATTTAATGTTGCTATATATATCATAGATTGTAAATTAAAATTTAGTTAAGTTACTACAATAGTCTCATTTGATATTCTCCAGATTTAGAAAGGTATCTAACCCATTTGCTAGTAGAGTAATTGCTTTTTTCATAGACCTTTAAAAATCTGACTTGTACACCAGAGCTAGAGAGCATCGGAATTTGAAAATCAATACTTATCGGAGGTTTTACCCATACTTTTTCCCTCGTTGCGGGAAGTAGATCGACAACAGCAATTAAATTTGATTCAGTATTTCCTGGAAATGAAGCAACCCGCCACACTAAAGCGCGCTCTCCAGGTTCATACTTCGCTCTACCACGACCAACAGTTATTCGTGCAGCTGAAGTTGTAACTGGAACTGGTATCTTTATAACAACATTTGTTGCTTTTTTGTCATTTGGAAAATCGGCACATAATTTAAGATTGACCATTAACTTAGTTTTACCTTCCTCTGATATTGTTGGGAAAAGTCGAAACGGTTGGGCTGGAGCTGTTACTCTATATTTCATTAATTCAAACTCTCCATCTGGTGGAATAAATGTTATAGTGCGCTCTGTATCAAACTTTCCGAGTCTTACACATCTATGGAAAGTACAATCATCGATCTCAACACCACTTGCATTTTGATTAGCAGCAACCGCTGCAGCACCACCTTCCTTTTCCATAATTAATTTGTCGTTAAGTCCAAATTTACATTCTGGCATTCCTGTTAGTGATGCTTTCATCATAACTTTACCACTTATTTCAGATCTTAAAATTGTGCCAGATGCCGACAACAATAATGATACAGTCTCATGAACATCTATGTAAACTTCATTTTTTCGGTATCTAATACCCTCTCTCCTCCAATCAATAGCACCAGTAATTTGTGACGTAAGTGCAGAACCTGTATTACCCGATGATATGGTTTGAAGTACAGATCCTAAATTAATATATAAACGCAATACGTCTATTGCACAGTTTTGAGGGTATCCATAGTCCATCGTTTCATCGAATAATTCGTAAATCAATGTAAATCTTGATTGAATATCCTCATCAGAAAAAGTTTCGCCTAAATATGACTTTAAAATTCTAAGCTTTTGTAGTAAGAATTCGAATATTAAAGGCGCATTTGGATTTGAAGTAGTTGCTGCAACAATAAAAATATTTTGGTGTCGTACATATAAAAATGTAGCCCCTTCAATAATAATAACGGGTGCTGTTTGTCCAGTAGTCTTTTGTGCAATGATCTACGTGAAAAGTATATAATTAAAGTTTTATTTTTAAGAAATAGATATATAGTAGATTACCTTTGAACGAAATGCATCCATGCTAGACTTACTAACATCACTCCTATAATGTCTGGCCACTATTTCTTCTCCTTTGCTATTCACAATAAATATTGTTGATGCCATTGCGTATGTTTTTTAGTACTCAATCGCGTGTAGTTTTGTTGTGACACTGTGACACAAAATAGATCTCTGAGACAGAGACTCACTTGTGGATTTTCTAGTACCGGTACCTGGACATTTCAAAATTTATAGATAGATAGATAGATAGATAGATAGATAGATAGATATCAACTTGGTAAAATCAGTGATATTAGTTTAAAGACTAAAAATATCAAAAGGAATTAATATTTACATTTTAAAATCTTTGATTACCTCAAATTTTATCTTTCCATTTTGAAACTGAATTAGAAGTTCCTCCAAATTTTACAAAATAAAATTATATAGACTTTGCCTTCATGGCTTAAAATAAGTTTCGATTCAAGTAACAAGAATATTCTGTTTCTATATATTACTGGAGTCATTAATATGTTTAATGCTTTATTAGATTCCATAGAGCATCATTTTATTTTTATAAAGTACTTAATTTCCTGTGTAATACTCTCGAATAATGAGCTTGATAATTC
>JACCDO012376751.1_pt1 | contig 17500 bp, 26 predicted proteins | sample 7446101 | NCBI WGS metagenome assembly JACCDO01 (sample SAMN15323440, study PRJNA562643) | freshwater metagenome | isolation source: river surface water | place: USA:Blue River Watershed | collected 2017-08-16 | reverse complement strand
TCTTACCGAGGAGGGAGTTCGCGTGGTCGGCCATCGCCTGAAGGGCTTGCACCGACATATAGTTCTCGCCTTCGGGGTGAAGGTCATCCTCTTCGGAGGTTCCAAGGCGAAGGAGCTCGACCTCTACTGGGAGGGACTCCACTTCAATCTCGGACTTGTTGCAACCACAGCTGCAGGAAGTGTCTCCACCGCAAGCAACTCTGCGAATAAGGCCAGCGGCTTTATTCGAGGAGAGGGCTTCCGCGAGAACCTTGGCGTCTACAAGATAGCCCGAAGAAATGTTCTTCCCATAAGGGTAGATAACGACTTCTCCCGGTCCTGTTTTGCTGACCTGATACGTGCCCTTAGGGACAGTCTTCTCTCCGGTAAAGTCCGGGATATCCGCTTGCAGAGTTACGACATCTCCGCGCTTTGCGGACTGCTTAGAGTTGGCCACGAAACGCTGGGCGATCTTTTTAGCAAGAGACATAAGTGAGACTCCTAACAGAGTTACGCCTTATGCCCCAGATAACCTTCTTATTGACAGGACTGCCAAAGCCTTGCGATGTCCTGCACTAACTTTACAGCTTCTGCTAACTGCTGAGGAGGGTAAGGAAGTTCTTTCTTTAGGTCTCGAGTTTTAGAACCCCCTGAAACAAGATCGAAAACCTCTTCCGCTACTTTTTGAGAGATCCCTCGGTTCGGGGCTTCCATTAGAACCAACCCCAAAATCTCTTCTCTCGTCTTTTTGTATGAGACTAAGTTTTCTTGTTCTGCGTCTATGACAGAAAGATCTGCTTCTGCTACGTCTATCACTTCTCCGTCAGGGTCCTGAATCCCGAAAGTTTCGTTTTTCTCTAACCGCCCATATCTACGGACATAGTTTGAGATAATACATCCTGCCACCATATGCACATAGTGGCCAAATGAAGACTTTTGAGGATCCCAAGGACACTTCCCTCGGTTTCTTATCAGTAGGGCTTTGTAGAGCTCCTGAAGAACATCTTCTGGGTCGTAGCCTCTGCGAGCCACTTTCCGGGCGAACCCCGCATAAAACAACTTCCGGACCTCGTGCCCCCTCTTACCCAAATCTATTCCCAGAACTTTCTTCGGGGAGAGAATAGCGAGTTCTTCGGAAGTCTCCTGCAAAGAGACTTTGCTCGAGGGCAACAACGCCAGACTTTCATCTGGTCTAAACAACGTCAGGATATCGAGTTCTGGGACATCTTCCCGCAGGTATTTTCCTCTGCGGAAATAACGATCGAAAGAAGTCTTGGGGTCTTTAAGTCCCGGGATCAAGACTGGGCTCTTGTTCACGAGAGCAATAAGAGCTTGACGATTAGAGGAGTAAGTTCTGGGGCCGTCTGGCCACCAAACCTCCAACCCTCGAATTTTGGAAGTAGTCGTTAGAAGGGGCACGACTTTGTGACCCCCGTGCTCTGACCTTGCGAAGAGAACTTCCATAAACGCCCCTTAACCTTTGGGTAGTGAAGGACCAGGGCTCAAAAATCCCAAAGCGGGAGATCTTGAAGCGTATTTCCCCCTTACGCTTCTTGAAAGAGTAACCCCCTACGCTCTCTTCAAAAGAGAATTCGCCTTTCTGCGAGCCGCTTCTAAATCTTTGGCTCTAACATGCACGTGCTCTTCGTCAAAATGATCTTCAGTCTCAAACCAAGGAGTTAGGAGATCTCCGTTATCCGGATTCGCCCCTTCAGGCCTTGGGGGAAGATACTTTTCCTGAGGGCTCAGAGGGACCAAGTTGTTTCCCAATCTCTTAAAGTAGAACCAAGTCATAGCTCTCTATTCTCCCGAGAAAATTTCTAACGTGTCTCCCGGAGGAAGAATATGCGGAGGGATCTTCCACCACAAAACTTCCTCTACCCGAGGTTTGTTACCCGTCTGACCCTTACTGGCAACACCCTTACCGACCGAAGACCGACTTAATGTGTCTCTTTTCCACTCTGGTCCTGTAAGGGCACTTTCGTATCTCGGGGAAGTGTAGCCTGAGATAAATACAGAACAGGGAAGGCTCAAAGCCACTTCTAAAAACCTGTCCTGATCTATGTTCTTGTAGTGCACGACTTGAGGCACGTCGTAAGGAGGGTCCAAGTACACAAGGTCGTCTACCCTGAGATCTAACCCCAGAAGAAACTCTTCCCAGTCGAGATTAGTAATCAGAGCTTCTTTCTTTCGAAGGAGTCTCTGAGCCTCCTTCATACGAAGGATCGTGTTTCTCCTTGAATGGCCGTTCTCACTGTCCCCTCCCGCTTTGGCGGGACCTGTAGAGTAAGAAGAACCAAATCTCGCGACGTAACTCTCAGCCAGAGCTCGCTCGTGAGAGGGAGGAGAGTCCACCCACTTTTGCCAGACTTCCTTGTCTATCACGCCTTCGTCTACGAAAGACCAGTCCCCTGAGTAATCTCGAAGGGCCTCTAAAAACAGATAAGAGTTCAGATCGTTTAGGAGAACTTTTTCGAAGTTGTGCTCTGCACAAGCCCGAAAGAAGATGTTCCCCCTACCTGCAAAGGGCTCGATCAGCCTCTTAAACTTTGGAAAGTGGCGCACCACCCACAAAGCAACACGGGCTTTTGACCCGTGCATTTTGAACGTCGGGGTCATCTGCCCTCTAACAGAGCTCGGAGTTTATCGCTCTCTTCTCGGAGCTTGTTGTTTTCTTCTCGGAGCTCTGCTGCTATCTGAGAAGCTGTAAGCGCGGAACTCTGAGCGTGCTCAAACTTGTCTTCCCAGGCAGATATTGCGGAATTAACGATATCCGCATCTACGGATAGATCTGTAACGTCATTCTCAAGTTCCTGGTTCTTCTTCAGGAGTTCCCGGTTTTCCTGAGTTAATCTACGAACTTCTGACATAAGGTCAGAAGCCTCTAAAAGAGAAGCGACGCCCTTATCTATGCGGTTCTGGATTTCCTCAAGTCGTGCAGGGGTCATCAGAACTCCGCATAGAATAAGAAACTGTCAGAACTATACTCTTGGGGGAGCACAAACCCACAGCTTTCTGAATTTCGGGGAGAGCTTTTTCTGCCTCCCAAAGCGAGGAATATCTTCTCGCTTCCAATATCTCTACAGAAGTCTTGTTCTCAGGAGTGACGAAATGCGGAACCCCTGAGTATTTCAGGACTCGTAGGAGAACCCAAAACTCTTCCGTCTTGGTTTTGGTCATCGGGTTTTACAGGTACGCCTTGCGCCACGCGAGATCTCTAAGAGCCTCTGTAGTAAGGTTTACCATTGAGAAGATAGAATCCCCGGTCACATCTCTCCCCACCCAAGGAGGCAGAATTACATTCTGAACCTTCTCCAGAGAAGTGCCCTCGAACTCTGCGACTACGAGATACTTCCACATAACCGGGGGGCGTCCCGCAATCTCGTTCACTCGTAGCACATCTACTTCCCAAGAGTTCTCTCCGTGAGAAACAACATGTCGGACTTTGTTGAAACGAGGAGGATCGAGCTCTTCGATAATGTTTTTCGCACTTTCTACGGGCATAGGCCATTCCCATTCTGAGCGGACCAAACCTCCGTTCGAAGAACGACCCTTGACGGTCATTTTCGCTACCTCTAAGTCTTCAGTCTTAGCGATACGAATACGAATTGTTTGTCCGGGCGAAGAGCTCAGATAAGCCTGAGTTACCTCGGTTCCACCCTTCCTCTCAAGAAACAGAGAATGAAACTCAAGAGGAACGATAAACTTGCGCTCGATTTCTTGAGCCATAATCACACTCCCCTATCCGAAACAAGTACGTCCCACTCACCAATCTTCGTTACCCAACCCCGAGAAGAAGCCTCTTTCCAGTCCGGCCCTTCAGGTAAGCGGCGAGCGCAATACCGAGGACCGAAGTTCTCCGCTTCTTGGTGGTCGCAGGAACAGGTCTCCCACAGGTTACCGTGAGAGTCGAAAAACTGAAGGGGTTGGGTAGACTCCATTAGTTCTCTTTCTTCTCATTCTGGTTAGCGGGGTTCTGGTCGAGGTAATCTTGGATCTTTTTCCAAAGATCCATCCACTCAGGATTAGATAGTGTTGCAGCAAGAGCGACGGCAACTTGGGCTTCTTCGAGAAGTTTCCGAACTTCGCTGTTATCCACGACGGTACTCCTTGACGGAAGTCTCTCGCATAAGAGACTGAAACTTGTCGAAAACCTCTGGGGAAACCGCATACCCAAGCCCGTCGGGATAAGGCACTACCTGATTCCCAACAAGGTATTTTGATTTGCGAACGTAACCGTTCGCCGAAGGTCCTAACTTGGCTATCAAATCTTGAAGCGTTATCTCTTCCATACCCAATAGCCCCCGCGACAAGAAGAATTACCGTGCCGAAAATAAGAAAGAGCCCTTCAAGAGCTCCTTCTTATCGCACAAACCCAAAAGTCCGTTTACAAAGAAGCCCCATGCGTCGAGGTGAGCGAAGGAGCGCAAATCGCCGAAGGCGAGCCCCACCTAACCCAGCATTGCAAATCGGGGCGTGGTGGAGGAACTTCCCTCCACGCTTCCTTTGGATCTACTGGGGCCGGACATGCGAGAAGCAGAAGGAGCCAGATCACTCTCCACCCCCAGTCACGACCGAGGTAACGTCTATGTCAGCGGCGTAGATGTCAATCGTCTTTTGGGGCAGGGGTTGCACTGACACCAGCTGTTTGGCCAAGGCTGCATAGTCGAGCCGACGCGCGAGAGGGCGAGCAAGGGTACGCGCCAGCCACAGGCGTTCCAGCGCGTGCTTCGCCTTCTTCTTGCGGAGACGCTTCTTGCCCCGATGGTTCCGCATCTCATTAAGGAGGCGTTCGCGGACGAACTCCCCCTTGGTCGCGGGGGTCAGAAACATCACCCAAGGGTTGAGAGCCTCACGAACGACGGAAGCCGCCGCACGGAGGCTCGAGACCAGTTCGGGGGTCACTTCGCGAACTCCTGGATCGCTGCCGGAGCTGCTGTGTCGAAACCAACCATGTCAAGCATGTAAGGAGCCTCGGGGTCAGCGAGAGTGAACTCGGTAGCCGTCATGCCCACGACGACGAGCTTGGCGTTCGGGTTGACCTCACGACGGTATCGCTCGAGAACCTTCGAAGGATGATCTCCCGAGTTGACTTCGTTGTCGGTCAGGACCACAAATACATCTACGGAGATCTTGTTCTTGAGAGCGTCCTCGATAATGAGCGCGGGCTGCGTAGAACCAAAGGGAAGGTTTCCAACGCGCTCCTGCACTCCCTGAAGGGTTCCCCCCTTGAAGTCGGAAGTAAGGTCGATCAGAGCGGTGCTGCTGTTCCAATAGCCCCCTCCGTTAGCCGTAAAGCCCTTCACGATACAGGAGGGCTCCGTCTTCGCCCACAGGAGAGCAAGAGCAGAGGAGGCCTCTCGCGGGGTAAGTCCGGGAACTCCCGCGATATCCCCCATCGTCATAGAACCAGAAACATCCAGGCCCACGTAGAAGTTCTTCCCCGAAGTCTCCACCGTCCCAAACGAGAGGAGGAACGCCTTCTCCAGAGCAGCTACGATGCGAGGATTTGGCTTCCAAGAGAGCTTCCCTCGCTCGCCGTGACCCTGAGCGTAAGTCCGGAGCGTGGAAAGAACCTGAATCGGATGAACCCGAGCACTCCGAAGAAGGTTCTCAGAAAGGATCCGGGAACACACGAACTCGACTTCTTCGGAGCTGGAGAAAACTCCCGCAGCGGTCATCCGGTTCAGGGTTCGAAGGAGAGCCGTGAGGGGCATTCCTCCCTCTGCGTGAAGGAGAGCACTCCAAGTTTCTACTCCCTGCTCTCCGGAAAGCCTCGCCTCCGGCAAAGCCTCTCGAGGAAGACTAAACTGCGTGACGAGAGAAGCAAGCCCCTTATCTGAGAGGCTCTCGTCCTTCGCCATCTCGTAGGCAGAGATAATGCGCATGTGGGAGCGGTTGTCGAGGAGCACAGGCTTCCCCGTCGCCCACGCGAACAGATCACCGTGCGGAGTATTCCCCCCTGCGGGCTTGGCAAGGCGCAGCACATCTCGATGCGTCCACCCGCCACGCTGGCGGTACTTCACAAGATGGTATGCGAGGTCCTCAGGCTTCTTGTCGAGGTACCAGTTCTGAAGGGTGCGCTGCAGGTGACGCCCGCCGAGCTTGCCCCCGAGAGACTTTACGTCCGTCAGGAACGAGAAAAGATGGGTCGGGATCCGGCACACCTTTTGAATAGCCTCGATTGCAGGGGCCCGAACTTCTGCGCTCCCACGAGCTACACACAGGGCCAGCGCAAAGATAGCAGCATCCTGCTTCGGCGCACGACCCTTTACCGAAACATCAACGATAAGGTCGACGGCTTCCTTGCCGAGAACCTGAATCGCCTTCTCGGTTCCAGCATAGGCTTGCTTGAAGTGATCCTGCTTGGTCGCGTAGTAAGTCGCCCCGTCTGCCCCGAGGACCAAGAACCTCAGAAGACGTTCACGAGGAGAAACGGAGAAAGTATATCCTCCCGCGTTGTTCTTCACCATAACAGTCTCTCGACCTGGGATGGGAGAGGAGACAGGGGGAGCGAGGAGATCAGAATACTTGCTCATGTTTTACTCTGGGTTCAGGCTCGTTAAAGCCAAGTTGCAGTAAACTTTTACTTTCTTCGTAAGGGGAAGCCCCCTTTAGGGGGTGGAGCAAAAAATACTTTCAAGGGGAAGTAAAAAAGAAAGGCCCACAAGGAGCCTTTCTTTAGGTTTTCGTAAACCGAGGTAGTTGCAAAGGGGGAGTCTGTAGATGGTAGATAACCCTTTACATTCAGGTCTACGAAAGAGGTAGGGGAAGATGACCGAGGTGTTAGGAGAGGGAGAAAATGTTATGCTGTTAACCCTCACCAATCAGGTCATCAAACCCCAAACTTAGAAAGAACGCTTACGGAAGTATTAGGTTTTCGGGAAATCGCCTACCCCCCCTTTTTAGTCTTCCAGTTCCGCGTCCCAGTAGTTACGCCACCCAGAGTCTATTGGGAGATAATCTTTCCACTCATCAGGAACTCTGTGCTTGTTTAGGAGTATCTGTACCCTCCCAGAGTGGTCTGGGATTTTCGGATAACCTCCCCTAAGAGAGAGTCCTGATTTCTCGAGAGTTTTGCAACCCTTTTTGCGGTTACACTCGCTACAAGCGCAAACCATATTTTCCCAAGAAGAAACCGGACGCCATGCATTTATCCGCTGGATAAAGACTTTGCTCTTTACGGCAGAGGCTCTCGGAATTACATGATCTATAGTGAGGTCTTCGAGACGAGGCTTTCCTGTGTTATTCTTTGGGCGGAAACCGCAGTACTGGCAAGTATACGCGTCCCGAGCAAGAATGTTCTCTCGGGAACACCCGACTTTGCCAAGACCCCGCACATACTTCTTGAGTCGAATAACAGCGGGAACTTGAAACTCTCGGCTCACAGACCGGATTACTCGGTCGAACCCCTGAACTAAATCTGCTTTTCCGTCTAACACGAGCAGAAGCGCGTCAAACCACGGCACTACACCTATGGGGGAGAAGTCAGCATTTAGTTTGAGGACCTGATCCATCTTACCAGAGAGTCCCGTAAGAAGGGGAGCTGGCGGCGGGACTTGAACCCGCAACCTGCTGATTACAAATCAGCTGCTCTGCCAATTGAGCCACGCCAGCAAATCCCCGTCTTTCCAGAGTGTCAGGTCTAATCATACCGCGAGGGTGCCTGATTATTCTTTTTGGGGAACCCTCGCGATAAAATCAAGCCTTATGCTCTTTGGCATTCTTGAACAAGTAGTCGTTGCAACGCTTATCTGCGTTCCAGCGAGGAGCGAAGGAAAGCCCAGTCTTGTGAGCGCGGTTTGTGCGACCAGCATTACGCAGGAAAGCCCGAGCCGTATCGAGAGAGATCCCCATGGTCTGAGCCGTGTCTTCCAACGTGGTAGAGCCGTGCTTAGAGATAAGATTCTCCATAGCCTCGATAAATTCCTTCGTGTTGCCGCGATAGAAACCCTGCGGCTGAATCTTCGTGGGGGGAGGAACTTCCTCGCCCTGCTCGTTGACGATGGTATCGGTGTTCGGGTCGATGAGCGTGAACGTGCGGGGGAGAGAGAACTGCTCCCGCACCTCAGACTCGCTCTGGCCGAACAGTTCTACACACTGCTTTGCCTGACGGTGTGCCGCCCACAGGATGCCAACTGCCTGCTCAACCGAACGGGAATCCAGAAAATCAACACTGTTGAAAGTCACAGAGCTCATTTGTCACCTCTTTTGGTTGCCTACCGTTTTAGTAGGTAGCCCATTATAGCCTACCCGCCTACAAAAGTATAGCAGTCAGAATGAAAAGTTATGCACGGCTACGAGGGGGCACCCTCTTCTCCCTCTCGGGAAGGACCAGCCGTGCGGGGAGCCCTGTTTTTAGATAATGTGGTCGGGGTGGCCGGATTCGAACCGACGACAACCTGCACCCAAGGCAGGTGCGCTACCAGACTGCGCTACACCCCGAATAAGTGGTGGTCCCACGGGGAGTTGAACCCCGCTTCCGGGGATGAAAACCCCGTGTCCTAACCGATAGACGATGGGACCAGTAATGTGGCTTTTAGTAACCCCTCAGAGCCACGAACTGCGTTGGGTTACGACCCAAAGAACTTTTTGCACCCGTGCACAGGTGTGTCCTGTCTACGACTCCCACGTCTGGGAGAAATGGTTGGGGCGGAAGGATTCGAACCTTCGTATATCGGAGTCAAAGTCCGATGCCTTACCGCTTGGCGACGCCCCAATACTCAGAGTTAATTGAACTCCAGAGAAGCCGACAGGTCTGTGAACCGACCCCCGAAGTCTTCGGAAATCTCTGGCTCTCCAAGAGAGCCGTTTTCCTTGATTTCAACATGGCAAAGAAGCCTGAGATCCGGGCCGTCGATCGTAACCATAACTGCTTCGATGCGCTCAGGGTCTTCCGAAGGAGCTATGCCCTCTTCGGGGTCCTTCGAAGAGATCCAGGCTTCTCCCACGGAAAGAACATACCGTGCGCCCATCGTCACTGCAAGGCTCCGAACAGCCATCGAGATTTCTGCGCCGTCTTCGCCCGGAACCGGGGGCAGCTGAAAGATCCGCCCATCCGACAGGACGAAGATAAACGACATAGGGATCTCGCCCTGCTCGCGGCGATAATCTACAGAAGCCTTTACTACCGTATCGAAGAGACTGCGAGCTGCGATCTTGTCCATTTTATCTACCCTCTACTAAGTGGTGCCCCGAGTGGGATTCGAACCCACCCTACAGGGATTTTAAGTCCCCTGACTCTGCCGCTGGTCTACCGGGGCTAACAAAAAGAGTTACGGTCCGGGGGATCGATAAAACCCCCGGACCGTAATTTTTACAAACTGTAACTTGAGGGGTGCCGAAGGCGAGACTCGAACTCGCACTCTTGTTTCGAACTCGATTTTGAGTCGAGCGCGTCTACCGTTCCGCCACTTCGGCTGATTCTCTTTCGGGAGAGTAAATGGTGCGCGATCCAAGACTTGAACTTGGGACCTTCGCCTTATCAGGGCGACGCTCTAACCAACTGGGCTAATCGCGCGAAATCTGAGCCCTTGACGGGACTTGAACCCGTGACCTCATCCTTACCAAGGATGTGCTCTACCACTGGGCTACAAGGGCTGAGTAGAGCACGTACTCTCCGTGCGGTCACACCACTGACTATGATCACTCGTCCCGCAGGTGTCGCGGCTTCTCTTGCATTAACATGTAATCAAGGCAAGGCAAGAGAAATGGTGGACCAAACGAGACTCGAACTCGTGACATCCTGCGTGCAAAGCAGGTACTCTCCCAACTGAGTTATTGGCCCTGAAATGGCTCCCGAGGCTGGGCTCGAACCAGCGACCCACGGATTAACAGTCCGTTGTTCTACCGCTGAACTACTCGGGAATAATACTCCATTTAGAGTATAAACAAAGAAGTGGCGGAGACGGGGAGATTCGAACTCCCGGTAAGTGTTACCCTACACACGATTTCCAGTCGTGCACCTTAAACCACTCGGTCACGTCTCCAAAGACACGGGGATAGTATACCCGTCAAATAAATGGCGGAAGGAGTGGGATTCGAACCCACGGTGAGTTTTATCTCACGGCGGTTTTCAAGACCGCTGCCATAAACCAACTCGGCCATCCTTCCTTGGTGCGCGAGGAGGGAATTGAACCCTCATACCTTACGGTGCCAGATCCTAAGTCTGGTGCGTCTGCCAGTTCCGCCACCCGCGCTCTACTTCTTTCTATACCCTGTCGGCGGAAGGTAGAACCCCCCGCGCTCTACCTTTAAGATCGCAAGAACGACCCCTGCAAGAATCATTAAGACCCCGAGGAAAATTCCAAAGGAGCGGAGCTTCGGGTTGATAGGGATGCGGAAGTCTTCCATAAGAAGAAGCCTACCTTAATTCCCGCCCCGTTTTATAGATTCAGTGAGAACCTTTCCGTCCTCTCCCTCGGTGAGAAGGAACACCCCGTGTTTTTGGGAGAGTTCCCTCCAAACCTTCGGGGATGCGATCGTAGCCTTGCCGACATAGTGCTGGAACCAGAGATGTCTTGCCATCCCCCCGAGCCAAGAATCAGGACGGGGAAGATAAAACTTCCCTTCCCCGTCTCTGATAAACTCTGTTCTCTTTAGGGCCATGTTAGGCACTCTGGTCGAACTTCTTGGCTTCTCTACGAGCTCTGTCCCTTGCGCGAGAGTTCTTCACAGAACACTCTCGTGAACAATACTTCGAGGTTTCTCTCGAGGAGTTTTCGCACTCGTGCCAAGAGCACTTACCTGTTACTTCTACCAGAACCGGAGGATCGGGTAGTACCGGGGCAGGTTCTTGAGAACTTACCCGGATTTGCTTACGAAGCCTCTTTTGCTCTCGGTAACGGGCTTCTCTCTCCCGCTTCATTTGCTTACGCAGAACCTCAAGGCGGAGAGCTTCCCGCTTGCGCATTTCGAGAATCTCGTTCCAACGCTCTTGTCGCTGGCGAACTCTCTCTTGTTTCTCTGCAAGACGAGCTTCTTCAGCTTCTCTCTCTTCGCGTTCTTTCTGAAGTCTCAGAGCCTCTGCTTCGGCATTGCGCTGTTCTTCTTCAAGTCTGAGAGCTTCTTCTTTCGCCTTGAGGGCTTCCGCTTTCTTTCTTTCCCTGCGTGCTGCTTCGCGAACCCTGCGTGCTTCCTTACGCTGGGCTTCTCGCTCAAAAGCCTCTGCGTTAGCCGCAGCTTCAGAAATCTGAGTCTCGGGAACCTCAGAAGAGGCCTCAATGACCTGGAGGGCTTCCTCTTGAGAAATTTTCTCAGGAGGCTTCTCTTGAGTATTCTCAGCTCGGATTTCGGAGAGTCCGACGCGAAGTTGTGCCTCACGGGAACGAATCTCCGCAAACCTTCGAGCTTCTTGTTCCTGAAGTTCTCTCAGAAGCTGCTCACGGCGTTCCATTTTGTTTTGATACTCCGTAACGGCATCGACAGCCCTTTGCCCATAAAGCCGGAACCCACAAACATAACAAGAATACTCAACCCCGCTTGGGTAAGGGTCCCAATTCGTTTTCTTGTTTACAAGAGTTGTGTTGGCACCCCCGCACTTAGGGCAAGGCATTCTGTAACTCATTCCACCCCTTCTGATTAAAAGCTCTTGAGAGCCTCAAGAGCTTGTTCACGATACTCGAAGTTGGCTCCGTGAGCGAATGCTCGAAGTTCCAACGTATAGGTCACATCTCTATACCCGCCCGTGCCTGAAACAACTACGCGGGTTCCAAGGGGGAGAGCCAGCGCAGCCCTCTGTAAATCACCCCTCTCAGAAAAAGTATGGTACAGGAGAGAAGACCTCTTTAGAAGCTCCTCGGTTTTCTCTTTACCAAATTCCGACATCGGGGAGTAGTGTCTATCGAGCTGAAGGTTTTCCCCCTCAAGGACTACACCGAGATGCCAAGGATAAAGCGTGCGATGCCTGTGCCAGTCACGAGCAACAGCGAGAGAACACTCGATTCTTACTGAAACTCTCTTTTGATGATTTGTCCAAGGGTCCTCGTAGGTCTTTGCTCGCTTCCGATCATAGGGGGTGACCGGGGCAATATTGAAGTTCTGATCCTTGATCTGAACTTCGACCATGTTCCCCTTTCTGACACCGGAAACCGGGCACAGGATCATCTGGAGATGCTCTGGCACCTGATAGTCCGGGGGAGCCTCACGGAAAGCATGCGGGGAAATCCCAGGCAGAGCTTCTTTGTAGCCCTCCGTAATCTTCTCCCAGATATTCTGAGATTTACCTCCCCCGAAAAGGGAAGCATCCCGGATAACCCTTGCTCTCTCTCTGACATTGGAAGTGAAGCAAGCACCCAAAGAAATAGTTCCGGGTAGAGCCCACCGTGCCCGATCAAGAGCAGGACGGAACGGCTCCTTATCGCCGATTCCGAGAGCTTCCCGGTTCTTCGGCTCAGTGAGATGTTCCTTCCACCAGCTTACCTCAGCCTCGAAAACTCCCATCCACTCATGATGGAGGGCAACGAGAGACGGATCGGTAACTGCACCCTCGCCGACTTCCCCATTAGAACGAAGGATGCCTTCTACAATGCGGGCTTCACGAGCCATCGGCCAGTTTTTCTTCTGGACTGCTCGAGTAGAGAACTCCTGCCCGGAAACCAGAGGAGAATCAAACAGGAGCCAGTTCGTGAACCAAGAACTCCCTTCTATGTAAACAGCAGGTTCTCCGGTCTGCTCCTGAATAGAAGAGTGCCCGTACCTACCTACGAACTCATCGAAAAAGTGCTGTACCCGAGGGTGCAGTGGATATTCGCAAAGCCGAGACTCTGCTTCCCCGCGAACATATTGGACTTGCGACAAAATGTTGAGGTCGCTCACTACAAGTTTGGCGTCAGCCCACTTGTAGCCCTGCATGTAAGGAAGCGACTCAGATCCTGGCCAGAGTTCTGCCGCTACTTCGTCTACGACCTGCTCGTAACGGGCTTGGATCCCTCCGGAGGGAAGCCTGGACGCCATCGAAGCGAACATGGCTCTTACTTCAGGGGTCAGCTTGTGATCAAGATAGAAGATACCAGTAGAAGTTTCGTGCAAGAACTTGAATGCGGGCAAGGGGCTTCTCCTAACTTATTCGTTGGGCTCTGCTCTGCTTTCGCACGCAGAAATCTCTTCTACCCGATCTCCGCGAAGGATCTCAAGAAACCGGGAACAGGTATCCCCTTCAGGCGTAAATCGCGTAACGCTTTGCCAATGAGACCACGAGCAGCGAAACCTGTAACAAGAGGACTTAATAGAACACGAGAGATTTACGCAAGCCGAAATATCGGGCATAGGATTTCCTCTAATCTGGAGTTACCTTTCCAGGAATCAAACTATACGGAGAAGTTTTTCTCGAACTTTCTTCGTTATCTTGAGCACGATCTGACGAACTCTTTCTCGGGAAACCCCGTAGTGGTTCGCGATTTCTTGGAAGTTGTTTTCCCCGCCGACCCAGTAAAGAAAGATGTCCTTGTCTCTTGGGTTCGCGCTTTCTAACGACTTCAACACATACTCAGAAATCTCCAGCAGATAAACCTTATCCCAATAATCCGGAGCATCTGGGTCTGTTATGTTCTCTATGAGGGGAGACTCTTTATCCTCAGACTGGGGCTCGTCTAAACTGACCTCTATTGTAGGCAAAGACCGTAGTTGGTCTAACAACTTTTCAGAAAAGCCAGTCTTATCGAGGATTTCCTCTTTAGAGAGGTCTGGGTTAGAAGAAAGAAGTCTCCTGAGGAAATTTTTGCTTGTGTTTATGTTTGCAGGGAGCCGGATTCCAGAAGAGTTGTAAATCGCTCTTGTGATGGCTTGTCGGACCCACCAAGAAGCATAAGTCGAGAAGCGAAAGCCCTTTTCGGGGTCGAACTTCTCGATAGCCCTAACAAGACCAATCGAACCTTCTTGAACTAAATCTGTAGTCTCCAAGTCGACTTTGGTGTATCCCCGTGCGATAGAAACAACAAGCCTCATATTGTGCTGAAAGAACTTCTCTCTCGCACGCTTGGCTTCCTCCCCTTCGCCTTTTGTTTTTCGAGCGAGCTCGGCCTCTTCTTCTTTTGTGAGCAACTTATGCCGAGCAGCCTCTCTCAAAAAGAAGGAGAGCTCGTCCGGGGGAGCTTCTTTCGGGGAGGTTTTCTTCGGCAAATTGTTGCGCGCTCTCTTCTAAGAGTTACTACTTGAGAATCTCGCTCTGCTCGAGGGTCAAAATGACAGGCCCATTAAAGAATACGCCGTCAGATCCGCTGTATTCTGCTGTTAGCATTGCTTTCCACTTTTTTCCAGTAATCACGGAAGAAACCCGGAGTGCTCGGTAAACTTGATGCGAAGCCCGAGAAAGAATCTCAGGGTGAGAAGAAGGAGACAAAGACAAAATGATCTTAGAGGTTTCTTCCGTACTCAAAACAGAAGAAACATTCAGACCTTCTCTGCGAAGAGCATCCACGACTTCAGAAAGCTCGTTGCGCATAATCTAATCCTTGATTAGCCGAACACCTAAATCTCGGGCTTCAGCCATTAGCGGGGGGATAGCCTCTTTACGGGCTTTGAGAATCTTTAAAGCCTCGTAAGTAGTAAGGGGCCGACCCAAAGAAGAACAAGCCTTATAGAGCTCCTGAAGGGGCTTAGAGAACCTCTCTGGAGAAAAGAGCCAAGCCCCAATAAGGGCTGTCATACGAGCATCGTCTATCCCTCGGTGATGCGTCCCCGAAAAAGAAAGACCTGCTTCGGCTACGGCTTTGTCTAAGCCTCGTCCCTTAGAAGATTTCCCAAGTCGCTTCATCTGACGGGAGAATACTTCTTTCAGGTTTACATGCTGTTCTTTCCGGGACCAGGGATTCTCGAGTTCTCTCAGAGAACAGTCTCTCTGGAGCTTGTAGAAATCGTACATCCCCCAAGAGGCTATCCTGTAATCTGGAGAAGCCCACTCGAGAAACTTTGCCCAAGCCTCTTCAAAAAGAGGGGCTTCTTCTACCATCTCCTGAGTAATAGTCGTGAGGTTAGTGCAGTACTCAGAAAGCACAGGATTCTTTACAGGCTTTACAAGCGAGCAGAACTCTTCTGCGATTACCCACTCTTCTGAGTCTGGAGAGGGAATAAGAAACACAGCACCGATCTCTATGATTTCAGATTCTTCTCTTTGAAGTTCGTGCAGGGGATCCCCTTCCCCCCAACAGGTAGCCTCGAGATCTAACACGATTAGGCAGCGAGACATCTCAAACTCCGGTTTCGTCGACACCCTGCTCGGCCCAATGCGTGACGATTTGCACTTCAGCTGGAGTTAACTTTACAGAATCCCCGTCTTCGTCAAGGGCCTTGACGACAACCCAGCCCGTAGCCTTCTCTCGGAGAACTACGGTGATGTCTTCTGATTCCCGAGGAAGAGTGATGGTGACGGCCATAGAAAACTCCTTAGTGTCCGAGTATCCTCGACACGCGAAACTTTGTGATAGCAGAAACAACTTCGGTAGTTGAGCGCACCCTCAAAGAGTTTCTGCTCGGGGACCACTTCTGGTTGTAAGGCTGATCCCAAAGAAGCCCTAAACCTTGTGGGTGCGTTCGAGACCACTTCTCGACGTTCTCGACTTTGTCGTCGATAAGGACCCCACCCCAAACATGAGACTTATCGTGAGTAAACACAATATCGTCAAGCTCTGCCCCAAAGTGCTTCTGCAACCAGAGTGTTCTCTCATGAGTCCAGTAGGGGGCATCCACCATAGGTGCCGTGACCCAAATCACCTTTCCAAGAGAGGAGAGCTTCTCGTAAAAACCCAAAGACTCTTGGTAGAGAGGGAGTCCGGAACACCAACCAGCTTCTCTCCATAAGCGGTAACAGGTTTCTCTCCCTTCTTCCGACAGCAGGGAGAGAATATCCCAGTTGGTTATTGCATCCGCCCCGCCTTCAGGAGCTAAATCTCCGAGAGAATTAAGCGCATGGGTGGTGAAATCCGCAAAGACCCCGTCTACATCACAGAGGATTCTCATGAGTTCCCCCCGCGACGTTTTTGGACTTCCTCGAGAGCAAAGAAAGTTTCTTGTCGGAACAAACTTTGCTGCCTCGGCGTAGTTGCGTTGAGAACGGCTCGGGCGAGGTCTTCGAGGGTTCCCTCATTCACAAGGGTGAAATCCGGCTCGATAAGGTCCACCGAAGTCTCAGAAGGGTGCTCGTCCGTAGGCACCCCAAGGGAAGGCCGGACTACCTTCAGGATAATTCCTCCGGCGTCTCGAATTGCCTGAGCCTCGTTTGGGAACCGGACGTCAGTGATGACCCACTTTGAAGCAGGGATTGAACTCGGAGCTCTGTTGAACTTCTTTTCGAAGTCATCCCGCTCAACGAAACCCTTACGGTTATGTGCAGAAAGAATGTTATCCAGTGTGTGTTTAACCCAAGTCTCTTCGTGAATACTCCGCCCGACCTCAGTGCCGATGCGCTGCATAATCACGCGGGGAGATAAACCCCAACGAGAATCCGGGGCTTCTTTCTCGGGGCCGTCCCCATAGCACTGCTCCCAAGAAAGCCCGTAAACGTCCATAGCAACCCGCTTCACAGCATCAGCGAAAGCAGTGAGCCGGAAACCTTGCTGCTCTCGGAGGATTCTGCCGACAGAATCTTTTCCGTGACGTTTACGCCCGCACACACCTACCAGAACAAGAGACATGCGAAACCTCTAAGAAACGCGGATGAGGGAGAAACCTTCTCGATAAGGGTTGGGAGGAGACTTCTGAATGGTCTCCCACATCCCCTTGAGGATACCCTCTTCCACCTTACGGTCTGGGGTGCGCAGAGAATTCCTCTGAACGCAAACCTCGAGAGAGGTGTCCAACCAGACTACCTCGACCGGGATTCTCTTCTGTCGGGCCAAGGCGATGTAAGGCTCTCGAGAACGCCAGTTTTTGAAGGTGGCGTCGAAGTACAGGACTCCCCCCTCTTTGTGAGAGTCGAGCCACGTGCTCTTTCCGGAACCCGGAGCCCCCATCAGAAGGACCACCTTCTTGTAGGAGCCAGAAGCGAGAGCCTTCTCGTACTCTTTACGGGATTCTTCCCAAGCGTTCTTGACTCGCTCGAGGGACCAGAGATACTTTCCCTCGGGGGTCATGAGGTAGCTGTCAGGAGAAATGACCATGCAGTGCTCCATACATAGAGGTTACGGTCAAAGCGAGGAGGCCTCGAGGTCTACGAGAGCCTTCTTCTGTTCAGAGGCATACTTCCGGGCCTTCGGTCCTCGCCCGTTGTAGCGACGGAACATTGAGAACAAATCCCCGTCCGTCCGCTTGTGTAGTTTCTGAAAGATCCAAGCACTCGCCCGAAGGTTTGTCTCAGGATCCCAAAGCTCTTGAGAACGCCTCAGGATCCCGGCTTCCTTCAGGTCCTCCATCCAGACCTTCGGAAGAACTTGGGTGAGGCCAATTTCTCCGGAAGATCCCAGAGCCCACTTGTCACAGCGAGACTCCCGGTACACGGTTACTGCGAGAATCCTCGGGTCGATCTCATACTCGGAAGAAACTTTCCGGACAAGATCCGAGAAGCCTTCCGGGGGATCGATTTCGCACT
>JACCDO011000721.1_pt1 | contig 17500 bp, 23 predicted proteins | sample 7446101 | NCBI WGS metagenome assembly JACCDO01 (sample SAMN15323440, study PRJNA562643) | freshwater metagenome | isolation source: river surface water | place: USA:Blue River Watershed | collected 2017-08-16 | reverse complement strand
GTATATGTTGTTGACGATAATGAACCTCCTGTATTACCATACAACGCAAAGTCCGTACCAAATGGATTTTGTCCGTCAGTGTTTGCCGTTTTCGTTGCGGTAAAGTTATCTAATAAATTAGATGGGTCATATAATCTAGCCGGCGTGTATATTGTATTTTTTGATGATTCAAACAATACTAAAGCTGCAACTGAATTATTTGTCGTCGCACCCCAATTCACTAAAGCTTGACCTAAATTTAAAGTCATAGATGTTTTAGTTCCTGATGTTTGGAATCGTCTAATATAATATTTGTAATCACTCGCACTGCTCGGATTAGTCAACCAATAAGCATATGTTCCACCAGGTTTTACCAAATAACCCGGTTTAACTTGTAAATCGGTGTTACCTAAATTATATAAACCAAATGATGTTGACCATGCAGTACCGTTAAATGCTAAAACATTATCTGCAAGTTGTATTCTATAATTCTCACCCAAGAATGGTTCGTATAATGCCGTTGCGGATGCGTCAGTTCCTTGTGTTGCACCATAGTAAGCCATACTACCACTAGCACTTGGTTGACCAAATGTACCGGCCGTATGGTAACTTACAGTTGTACCTGTTGTTGTACCTGAACCTTCTTTATTATAGCCTGTTATTGTTAAAGTAAACGATGTTGTACCTAAACCAGTTTGACTTATATTTTCACTTGTGTTTGGTGTGAATGTTGAAACAGTATTAACCTTAACTATATCAGTTTCGTATGGTACTGTCGATGTATTTCTTGCAGTTGTACCTGTTGAATCATAAACCGCGTTTGAGGTGTTGATTAATCCACTACTTATAGACACGGTAGAAACTCCACCAGCTTGCGTAACTAAAGCATCGTTGTCAGTTATTGTTGCAATTGTACCATTATAATACATTGGATTGAACAAACCTAAAACTGAACCTGAAATATTCCAAGTCGCACCCGTTAAATAAGGTGCCCCACTTAATGAACGTGAAACCGCAGTTAATGGTGTTACAGCCACCCCACTAAATGTTGGTGTTTGTGCCGGTATATTTGTACCAATAGTTGTTAATGGTGAATAAAATATTTCCGTGTAACTATCTATCGGTGTTGTAAATGCACTTGAACCACTCGCAATACTTAATGAACTTGATATGTGATAAAAACCACTACCACTCACCCCACTAGCCCCACCATTGTATATTGTTGGTGAGAATACTGACGCGTATTTACCATCTTGGTATGCTGCAGGTATTACCGCAGGATTTGCTGTATTGATTTTAGCTAATGTAACTCCACTCGTCGTTCCTGCGCCTGTTTGTGTTATTAAATGTGCCGAAGATGAAGTTGCGGTGTCCGTTCTTGAACTATTGTCCTTAAATTTAAACACGAACGAACCCGAAACTTTAAATGTTGTTGGAGTTCCACTACTTAATAAACCTAAACCAAATAATTGGGTATCAACTGACGATGAAACATTTGTTGAACCACCTGCAACACTTGTAAATGTGTGACCTAAACTTGAATTTGTGTATATTGAACTTGTAACAACACTAAATAATGCACTACCTTCAACCGCAAATCCTTTAGAATTTAAATAAGTTATAGTTGTGTTCGTTGAACTTTGTGGAACTCTACCCGCAGGTATTGTACCAGTAGTTGTGTTAACACTATTTTTAGTGTATGTACTATATGTCTTCGTATTTGGTGAGGCGTCGGGCGCAGATGAGGATAATAAACCCGCAACAAATCTCAATATTTCCGATACATCTGTATTTTTATCAAAATTATTAAAATAAGACCCCTCTAAACTTGTTTTCCAATCATTTGATGTTGGTATGCCGACATTAATATTTGCCGCGTGAATTGATTCTGAAACCGATAGTGCGTATTTCGCGACAGTTGACCCATCAGGTGAACTCATTAAACCGGCACCACTACCTGTAATTTGTATATTTTGATTAGTACTATAAAATGAACCAGTTTCTTGCCAAATGTTACTAGCATTTAACCCTATTTCAAGATTATCAATCGCAGTGTATATGTCATCAATCGATGTTGACACTGAACTTGATAATGTGTTTATAGATTCTGATAACGAACTCGTCGCTGAATTTAATTCACTAATTAATACTATTTTTTCCTCACTACCTAATTGACCTGCTTTCCAATAATCATTAGTTGAATCCCATAATAAAGATCCTGAAATTTGATTTGGGTTGGTTGGGTCTTTAACTAATAAACCTCCATTAGCCGCTGAACTACCATTTAATTCAATGATATTGTCACCTAAAGAGACTGTGGTCGAATTTATAGATGTTGTGGTTCCCTTAACAAATAAATCACCTTTAATTGTAACGTTACTACCTGTAACCTCAATTGCACCACTTATTGAACTTGTATATTCATTTAATGAATCAATATTTGTAGCAATTGACGACGATATCTCACCTAAAGAACTTGATACTGAATCAATCCTACTATCCACCGAGCCCGATAATGAATCGATTGACGCCGACAGTGAAGAAGATAAATTGTAAATTGATGTGTTTAACGAACTTGATACCGTAGATAATGAACCCGATAATGATGATGACACATAATCTAAATCACTTTGTAAGATTATTTTTTCCTCCGAACCTAAAGGTCCTGCAATCCATTCATCATTTGTTGCATTCCATAACAATGAACCTGAAACTCTATTTGGGTTAGTGGCATCTTTAACCAACAAACCACCAGAACTCGCCTCACTACCGTTTAATTCTATTACGTTGTCATTTACTGTGACAACTGTTGATTGTACAATCGTTGTTGTACCCTTTACAAGTAAATTACCTTTAACCGTTAAATTTGAACCGGTGAATTCTAATGCAGTTTTAACTGATGAACTAAACAAATTTAATTCGTCGGTACCTGCACTCGCAATAAAATCATCTATGGTTTGACCCGATATATAAAGATTATCAGCATATACCGCGTGAAGTGATCCTGTTAAGTTACCTAAATCAATAGAAGAACCTGAAGGAACATTGGCGGTATCAATTTGGGTCCAATTTATTTGTTGTAAAGCCATGTAAAAGTAAAGTCTTTTACATAAATACTTTTATTCTACTTCTTTACATAAAAAAAGGGATTTTTTTTGAATCCCTTTTAATTTTATATAAATGCTTTGATTTTTTCGATTAAATCCTCTTTATCGGTGTAATCTCTTTCGGGTATGAATACAGGTCCCGAATCTCCGTTATCTAAACTTATATATACTGTTGGTAGTACGTTGTGACCGGTTTGTTCCACGACTTTGTCCCATATTTCCTTATTTAATGTCACTTCCACCTCATTAAATGGGATGTTTTCATTTTCTAACAGAGTTTTTAATTCTACACAATGACTACACCCATTTAGTGTGAATACTATAATTCTGTTGTTCATTATAACGTATCTAAAATTTTCGTATATACACTATCGATGTTAACACCTGTAGAACGATTTATTAAATTTTCTCCATCATAAATCAATACGGTTGGAACCGAACGAATACCTAACGCTAAAGCCGCGTCAGTATTTTCATCCACATTCACCTTAACAAAGGTTATGTTAGGGTATTGACTTTCTAATGTTTCCAATCTTGGAATTAATGATTTACAGGGTCCACACCATGTTGCCCAATAATCTACTAATAATTTTTTTCCTTCTGCTTGTAATTGTTTTACTTGTTCTGCACTAACGTTTTCCATTTTCTTAAAATCCTATTTTACTTTTATTGGTCGATTTAAATAATTCGACGTCTATATTATATATATCAGCTAAACTCATTGGTTCCGAAACTTCGTGGTCTTTTTCTAAATGTTTTAAAAGTTTATTAGTGTCCTCCGCTGACAATTTTTCAAATTTATGTTCCGCAATTAAACGACCCTTACGAAGTAATGCTTGGTCGATTTTTTCACGTTTCATATTAAAAGTTGCCACAATTTGTATGTTTAAACAATCTCCTAAAATTCCGTCCGTTAAATTTAAAATATTAGACACTCCGGCCGGTGACCCGTTACCTTCTCTGTCTGATATAACACGTTCCGCATCTTCAATGATTAAGATTGTGTTTTTGTGATCCATTAAAAATGGTATAATTGAGGGTTCGGACAACATTTCCGCCATGGATGGTGGGATGAATAAAATATCTTTCTCTTTGATTAACGTGGTCAGAAATTTAATATAGGATGTTTTTCCGGTACCAGGGTCGCCATGCAATAAAATGATACCCTTACCATTATTTTGATTTAACTTATCAACTATTACATCATGAACTTTCGTGAATTTAGAACCATAATTTAATTCCAAATCTATAGGTGGGACAAATAAATCATATTCTTCAGTATCCAAATGACCCATTTCACTTTTCACTAAACTAATATTAGCTTTCTTTTTAGACCTCTCAAATGTTTTAATTTTATCAAAATTAATTTGATTTTCAATCTTACCTAATGTAACATCATATGCAATGTCAATTTGAAGTAAATTATCTTTGTCTTTTGACGAATTACCCGAAACCCTAATCATTAATTTTTTTTCTTTATTAACTAAAAGAGATTGCACAGATAAATCAAATCTTCTATTTGTTGATAATATATTAACTTCCTCAACAAACGATTCCTCATCTAAAAAATATTGAACAATTGATGGGTCGTAAAATAATGCAGTTACATATTTTGACGGCAGTGTGTCAAATAATATAACATAATACTGTTCAGTCGGTATTTCTGTACCGTAAACAGTATCAAATATTGGATAACCATTAGGTAATTTACTCATATAATCAAAGATATGATAAAAAAATGAAATTGTGAATTTTTAGTTAAGGCATATTTTACCTAAACCTCTATAATCTATGAAGATATTATCTTCTGAAGTTGTTGTTGGACTTTTTTCATCGAATGATTTGTCGGCAATTGATATTGCTTTCATGGTCATTCTTAATAAATCAAATTGTTCTTTATTTAACATTGGTTCTCCCAACGTATCAAAATTTTTTTGTGCAATTTCACAAAGATGTTCGTAAAATAAATCCGCATCAACTCCAGATAAAAAATAATCTTTAGCTTGTTCGTTCTTTTTTAGAAAATGTTTAACTGTTTGTAAATAAGTTAAAACTTCTGGTGAAAATGACATTATATTTTTGCAATTTGACCTACTGTTAATGAAACTGCGGTGTTTCTACCGAAAATTTTAATTTCAACATCCACCTTATCTCCTTTGATGTCTGAAATGGTGCCCTCAAATGTATTAAATGGACCTTCAATTACTGTTACATGTTCACCAATAACATATTTTAATCTTTTTGCATCAACATGTTCTTCTAATGTGTCATCTTTTAGAATTCTTCTAATGTCACTTTCACGTAATTCAATTGGGATTCTATTACCTCCCATGCCCATAATATTAGGTAACAATGAAATCGTTTTTAATTCGTCTTCATTTAATTTTTTAGGTGTTTCAAAATAAAGGTATCCACTATATAAAACCTTTTCTCTTATCATTTTTTTATTTTTCACAACAACCATATGTTTTTCTGTTGGACATATAAATCTTGTGACACTTTTCATTTTACCTAATGAGATATGTTTATTGAATTCATCAGCTAAAGACCTTTCCTTACCAGGAAGTACTTTAACCAAGTACCAATTTGTTTCCATAAATTTTTTTTTATAAATATTATTAGTAATTCATAATTAAGATTTCAGTACCTACGTTCTTCTCTTTCTTTGTTGAAGCTGCCTTGCTGAAATCTTTTTGTTCCCATTTATATTGGTCTTTTGGGAACCATATTGATAGTTGTGGGAAATCATAATAAGATAAACTAAATTTACCTTGTATTCCTTTTATACAATCGGCTAATCTAATGTGATCATCGGTATCGAAATCATGATTTGAATAATAATTTTCCGTTTTCCAATATGGTGGGTCCATGTAGAAATACGTTGTTGGGGAATCATATTGTTCAACCACTTGTTGGAAGTCTTTATTTTCGATAAATGTTATTTTATCGAAATGTTCACGATATTTTGGGTTCTTTAATTTATCCATGAAGACAAGTACTTTACAACGATACTTTCCTTTGTAGTCCATATATGTTGCAGTTTCAGGTTTAGACCCCGAAAATACCTGTCCTAAAACATATACATACTTACATGCAATTGATAGACTGTTTTCATCGGTAATAACCAAATTCTCATCAAATATCTCTTGTTGATATTGTTTGAACATTTCTGCATATTCGGGAGGTGTGTCAACAACCCCTAATTGTTGACAAGGATAATTAGATAACTCTTCGTGTAAAACATCATATTGTTTTGTCCACTTCATCAAATTGTAATTCAACTTATTGTAGTCGTTGTAAACCACAGTTTTTAAATTAGGGAACTTACTTAAATCCATATTGAAAAATACCCAAAACATACCTGAAAACCCTTCAACATATGTTTCAATATCTGTTGGGATTTGTGGTACAATCCATTTACCAATACGTGCTTTACCTCCAATGTAACTAATCATGTTTTTATTAATTTATCCTATTCAAAAATATAACAGATTAATTTGACAAAAACAAATTATTAGTATATATTTTATTATGAGTTGCTCAAGTTGTAAGGATAAAAAAGACAAATTAACGGAATCTACCGAATTTGTTTCTAAATCAGTGGTATGGTTCACTGTTGTTTGGTCTATGTTGGCGGTATATGGACTTGTTACTTTAATATCTAAATTTTTATGAAAAATGGAAAATATTTCATAGTCTTATTCTGTAATAAGAAAAAAGTGAAGATATTGTATAGGTGCATGAAAAAAACCACAGTATATGAGTATTGGAGGGAATTCAGGACCGAAAGAAGACCTCCGTATACTAAATCACAAGGTGGTAAAAGAGGTCAAGATTTAAATTTTGAACTAGCATTAGTTTTTCCAAATAATAGGTGGGCGACTGCTGTTTGGGTAAAAGATAGTTTAGGTAGAAATGAACCCGCATTAATTGAGGAGGGTAAAATGAGAATCAAAGAAATTATCCCGTATTGGCAAGAAGAATTGATATACGATTACCAAACAAAAAAAAGAATTAGATATCATGAACTTATTAATCAGATAACACCAATCACCGATGTTGCACAAATATTCACATTAAATAAGAACATTTTTGTGCAAGTGGAAAATGATATAAAATTATTTGGTAATAAAAATAACTTTGATTCTGAAAGGTTATTTGAAATTATTCGTGAGGACCTTATTAAAAAGAAAAAGGGTAATTTCTTTTTTGTTAAAGACATTACCACTCACCAACGAAAATTACTTTATGATTTATTAGAGTCTAAAGGTTTTAAAAGAAAAGATCTTTTTAAACATTATTCGTATTAAAAATTATATCAACGACTCCTATTGAAATGGAAAACGAATCTTTTGGTTTTTCCATTTTTCTTGAATATTTTTTCTGAATTTCCTCAAACACTTTTTCAAATTCAACATTCGATAACTCAAATACTATTGTTTGAGATTTACTTTGTATATTAACTTTCTCAATTAAATCAGATATGATTGCCAACTGATTCAAAATGTCACCTTTTTTTTCCATATCCTAATATCTTTAAGATTTTATCTATTATAGATATTTTCTTTTTTGGAATTGGTTTAAACATTTCTGTTTTATCCAATTTTTTTATTTCTTCAATCATCTGATTCTTGTGATTCAGAATCTCCATCTTGTCCCTCTCCGTCTCCTTGTTGTATATCTCCAATGCTTGTTGTATCCTCTTGTCCATAGTTATTTAATAAATTTATGTCTTTAAGTTTATCTAACGATTCTTTTTTAAATAGTTCTTGGAGTTCTTTAACTTTTTGTTGGAATAATCTTTGTTTCTCTTCTTCCTCTTTATTAACGGTTAGTATTTCTAATGCACAAGCAAAAACAATATCATACCCATCTTGAGTTCCATTAGAGATTAAAGACACTAAAGTAAACTTTTCGTTCTTGTCTTGTATCTTAACTTTTATTGCGCGATAAGGTTTGATGATTTCCTCATGTTTCCAGCTTAACGGTAACTTAATATCTAAACTTACATTACCTTCAATTTCTCTTAATGAGTGGAAATGAGGTCTTAATGATTTTATACTTTCAAACACGTTATTAAATTAAAAAATATGTTATAATATATGATATCGTCAAATATAAAAATACTTGATTTGTTTTTGATACCACTAATGGTTCGGGATTATCTTGAATTAACTTCAAGATAAATTCCACAATAAATCTTGTTGAGAATATAATACTCAACACGAATAGAAACAATTTAATTTCCTGTATCATGTTTTTTCATTTCGTCTAGTATCTCCTTACGATATACTGCAATAAGGAGTTTTATTTCTTGTGCATACTTTCTTGCTCGTATCGATGCACTTCGATTTCCCTTATCATATACCTTTTGGGTATCAACTGACATCTTCTCAACTAGGTCCTTTATTTTCTTTAAGGTTTCCATAATATTTCAGTTTTTAATACGAATATACGGAAAAAATTCTACTTTTTCAAGTTTTGGTCAAACATTTTATAAATTTCTGTTAACATGTCTAATTCAGACCTAGTTTTTCTATGTTTGAAATCGAATAACTTATAAAAGTATTCACCTATTCTGACGTGATTACCATCGAGTTGTGCAAAATAAAATGCCTCCAAAAAGAAATTCCAGAAATACTCATAACAACTATCTCTTTCCTTGAAATAGATTTTCTCTTTGTTAAAACTTTCGATTGTTTTATCCCAACACCATGTGAAGTGGTTACGTTGGTCTATTTCATTATTAAGGACTTCCTCACCCAAATAGGTGTCTTGTATTAAATCATATAATGAAATAAGAAAGTCGTAAAAAAGTTCTATTTTTTCACGACTTATACTATAAGTTCTTGACCAAACGTCTATTTGATGTTTATAACTTTCAGATGAAACAAACTCCAAATACCCTTCTTTATTTTCCATACCCATACTGTTTTATAATATAAGGATAAAAGAAAATAAAAAAAAGAAATTATTGAGTTTTTTTGTTGTATCCTGCCATTTTTTTCATTTTCTCAATTTCCTCATTCAAAATATTTGACATAGATACTTTTGATTCGTTTACAGGTACACTCTCTTTATTATACAATACTCTATTCTTTTTATCTTCCGCTCTATCCTTTACTTGTTTCTCTATTTTTTTAGCTGTGTCTGTTTTAATTGTGTTACCTTCTTTACTTTCAGACTCTTTTCCTTTATCCGCACCATTTGATGGTTCGATTGATGGTTTTTCAGTTGTCGGTGCATTACCCATAAGTGTATCACCTTCGATTGCCATTTTTAATCTCTTCTTAAATTGTTCAGACGGTTCTAAATCATATTCTAAATTTTGAAGGCCTGCAAAATTTTTATTAGTTTCTTCGTCTTGTTCTTTAGTGTTTTCTCTAGCCATCTTATCCCCTTTACCATTTGGATGTGGAAATTCAGGTTTATCACTACCCTCAATGTCAATGTGGTGTTTATTCACATCAGACATCATATCATCGATTGCACTTTTGTTAATCGAACCGCTTTCTCTATGAGCCTTCTCTGCGGCTTGTAAACCTGGTACTGACTCATTAACCATTTTACTGATTAATTTTATTAATTCCGATTCAGTTATACGTACAGTTCTTTTCTTCTTTGTTTCATTCATCATACTATCACCACACTCATCACATTCTTCCTCTTCATTGGTATCAGATTCTTTACCTCTTAAGATTTTAAAATCTTGAGCATCGATTTCACCATTGTGATTTGCATCGATTTTATCTTGGTTACCTTTAAGTTCTTCATTAGTTTCTTCTTCCATTTTGTTGCCCCAACATTCGTCACACTCTTCTTCTTCATCCATTTGTTTAGACCAACATTCTTCAACGTCGTATTCTTTACCATCTACTGTGAATGTTTTTTCACCAGCATCTTTAGCTGCTTTTAATGCACCACTAAATTCGTTACCTTCTTTTGGTTCGTTTTCCATATTTTGATTTGTATTTTCTTCGTCTAATTCGTCATTCATTTCATCGAATTTTTCAATCATATCGTCATGTGACTCGTAAACACCTTTTTCAATAATCAATTCACCATCTTTGTGTTTTGCTTGATATTTTGGTAAAGCTTCGTTCGCCTCTTCTTCAGAATCGAATGTGGCTAAAGGAATACCTTCACATTTGATATGATATACGTTTTTATTACCGTCTTCGGCTTGTTCCATGATGTTCTTTCTAACTTCATTAGAAATCACATTTTCGATGATTTGTTTTAATTCACTTATTTTCATACTAAATAAATATCTGTTTTATCTCATTTAATACAATATTCTCTATTTCTTTATATGGTAATCCCGAATTTTTTGATATTTCCTCAATAGATTCACGTAAAACCTCAATTGTATTAATGTCCCCTTGATTACAATACGGGAATTTTTTACACTTTTCTTTTATTTTTATAAAGATACCTCCAGGTCCACCGAATTTTGGGAAGTTCTTATCTTTAACCGCCCTTGATTTACCAATACTATCCGGACCATCTATTTTAAGTGGGTCTTTTCGACCTCCTCTTGACGTTTTACCAAATGCGGGTACATCATATTCACCAGATGATGAAGCGTCTACAACCTCATTTATATCCTTTTTAATTGGTCCTCCACTTAAAGGTCCCACAAATGCACCTGACGAACCTGCATCGGTCTGTTCTTTGGTTTCATTTTTTGGTTTTATACCTTTTTTCTTCATGTTGATTGCAATTGCCGCTTGTTGCGCTGGACTTGAAGCTTCGTTTGTATCACCTTCAGATTCGTTTTTTGGGACACAATTTGGTACCATTTTACCGTTTTTCATTTTTCCTCCTACCGCTTTATATCCGTCCCAACAATCTTCATCTATTTCTTTCTCCCCCTTTTCTGATTTCAAACCTGACATTCTTGAAAATTCATCTTCGTCAAATTCTACATCTTCATTATGGAATTTTTCAATCATATTGTCAAATACTTCTTTTCTGTTATCAATGTCCTGAATTTGTTTTAAAATTTCAGCCACACCTGACACCATATTGTCATTATTATCCTGATTCTCTATTCGAGATAATTTTGTATAATAACTTGGATCTTCCCATAAATGATCCATTGCAATTTCTTTTGCTTTATCTGGGTCGTCAGTGTGTTCCAATTCAACTTCTACACCCATTTCAAGTTGTTTTTTTAGAGAATCTACCATATTATCAATATGATAATAACCTTTTTGGTCGTGTTTTTTAGCAATATCTTCTAATGTTTTATTATCACCTTCACCACCTTCTAAATTCTCCGATTCGTTTTGTAATTCCTTTTTTGATAAATCAACAACCCACAATTTAGGATTAATCCCTTTATTAATTAAACCAGCTAATCTTGTGTTACCACCTAATAAATCATAATCGTCTTCACTAAATTTAACCACCATCGGGATTTCAACTTCACCCTTTTCAAAAGCCTCTTCAAATCTTTTTTTCTTATCCTCCTCTAAACTTTCGAAATCTAAATCGATATTAGTTAAAACATTTTTAATCTTTTCGTAATTAGTAATTGCGTAATTATTACTCGCCACATCCAACCAACCATCTTTACCCATTTTTTCAAATTCACGGTAACGAAGGGCTTCCATCCATTCTTTCTCTAAATTAGGTTTAGTATATTTCATTATTTAACTGATTTCAATGCACTTTCCCAAAATGACTTTCTTTGCCATAATGTTTTAAATAACTCAACAACCACTTTAGTTGATAAGTCGACAATTTTATCATCTATTTTTTTTGTACCAAGTTCTTTTTGAATTAAATTAACAACAACTTTATGGGCTTGTGTTGTGTCCATAAAGTCTTTAATTTCTTTTCTTGTGATTCGTTCTATTTCTCTTCTATCTTGGTCTGTTAATGCCATTATATTAGTTGTTATTTCTTTGTGTTATTAATGGTTCAATAGCAGTTTTAAATGTTTCGTTAAATTTTGCCAATTTTTCTAATGCAGTTGCAACACTCTGTTCTAATTTCAACATATCTGCATTAATATAGACACCAGATTCGTCTCCAGCAATAAAAACGAAATTGATATCTTCGTCAGGTAATTTACCGTCTAATCTTATTTGATTAGGTGATAAACTAAAACCTGGTTCGAATTCTGCGATTTGTGAGACTTGTTGTCTAAACCCGTCAATTAGAGTTGATATTGTTTCTTTCTGATCTTCTTTTAACTCCATGTCAGCATCGTCATTTGAAACTAACTTAACGTCAACGTCGTTTATAACCGTGATGTCATTTTTAGTATCCTCTGATGGAACATCAGTTGGGATTTCGCTTTGTTGAATTGGTTCTTCTTGTTCTTTTAAAACGTTGTTTGATGATTTAGATTCAGTTATAGTCCTAATGGTCTTTAACATCTTTTTCATCACATCATAATCAGTTTTCATTTGTCTTTGCATTGTTAAAAAATACCCTAAAATTAAATGAAGGGTTTATATCTGTATAAATACTTGAAAAGTTAGATTTACATACAATTCCTTTGAAATTACCTACTTTTTCCAAATACCCTTGGGATGGTACTATTTGTTTAAAAATACCGTGGTCATCACATAATTTATCACACAATTCAGATAATGCAGTCATTTGAGTCTCTGTGTATTTGTCCCAAAAATAATAGTTTCTCCAATTACGAACATGGGGTTCGGATCTATAGGGGTCACCAATCCAATTGTTTAAAACACCGGTTATTGTGTTTTTATTTAACCATCCCAAATTCTCGATGGCAATTTTAATCATTTTCCTATCATTCTTACTGTCACCAAATGTCATTGAACTATGATTAGTATCGAATACTTTATATACCATACCTAATTTGGAAACTATATAATGTGGAACATCTTCATAATGACCATTTTTACGATTCTTTAATTTCGCAACATAATCATCAATACGTCTTTGGGTATCAAAAAGAAATATTTGAGTTTTTTTAGACTTCCTTTTTAGGACATTTAATTTAGATTTATCGATTGTTTCTATATCGTGCACCACTAACATTTCTTGTTATAAATTTATTTTCAGTGTTTATTGTTGGTGTTATTTGAATTTCTTCTTCTGAAGACGGTATAATTGTTTCATTATTTTCCAAATCATATATTACTTGATTTGGATTTACATCATCTTTTTCCCAATATAATTCTTCTGGTTTTTCTACTTGATAACCGGGTCCAAATTCAAAATGTAATGGTATGTGAGTTCCAACATTAGAAAACTTACGAGATGAGTTTTCATTAGACAATTCTTCCGATTCTGATGTTGGTATTTGGGTATCGACTATTTCTTCTAATAGTTTTTTTTTTCATCATCTTGTTTAGATGATGTATCTACTTTAACCTCATTATCTATTTCCTTGTTGACCTCATTTAAAGTATTGTCAATTTCCTCCACATTAACGGTGGGTTCTTCCTCGTTTAAATTAGTTGGATTCTGATTAAACGTTTCGGATTCAAATTCAGATAACATCTCGTGTAGGTTGTGTTCTGCAAGCGCTTCATCAATCAAATCTTCTTGGAAAATATTTTCTGAAATTGGCTCTATAGTGGAAAAATTTACATCTTCGTCCTCTTCAGTTGGCACTATAGTGGAAGAAATTCCTAAATCTTCTTCAGTCTCTTTAATCCAATTTTGTTGAAAATTTTCCCAATCTTTATCTTCTTCCTTTTTATTGTGTTTATCTAATGATTGAATGTATGTTGTCCCATCGTTTAATGGAAATGTTTCTGTTAAATATTCTTCTCTATTTTTAATCAACGGATTATCGAATGGCTCATCATATAAACCCAACTCTTGGTCTTGTTTCATCATTTCAGAAAGTATTTCTCCTCTCTTCTTATGATCATCTGCCGCTTTTTGTAACGCTTCATTTGGGGCTTGTGGATTTAATAACACCTCTTCCAATTTTTTTAAATCATCATCAGTTAAATGGATTTTTGCAGTCTCATCAACAAAGTTTTTCAAATCTTCAGGATTTGATTCTACCTCTTCATCTTTCTTTTTAACCATAACTAATTGATTAAATGAAATTACCAAAGCAACCGCTAATGGGTCGAACACTATCACAATTAAAATGATAAAAAACTTAACAACTGAATTTAACTCTACACCAAAAGCTTCTGCAACAAATCGAAATCCGCCTACCTCTTTTTCTAATCCTAAATTATCAGTTTTGATTTTATTAATCGCATCGTTTTCTAAAGCATTATCTTCTTGTAACTTTGCAATCTTATCATTTAGTTTAGAAATTTGTTTATCTCTATTATCAATAGAACGAAGTAATCGTGAATTCACTTTACCACCATCAATAATTTTACCTTGATTAGAATTGAATTCGGAAATTTGAGTAGATAGTTGTTGAATTTGGGATTCGTTTTGTTGTATCTTTGTAGTATGAACAAGGATTTCTCTATCTAACTGTTGTAATTGAAGATTTTGTTGTTGGAATGCATTTGATAAATAACCAAAGATACCTGCAGATGTAATCATCATAAGGATACCAACTGATATGGTTAGATACCATTTATTAAATCCTTTGATTTCATCCCATTCTTGTTTCAAATATGTTGCCGTGACAAGTTTTGCAAATTCCAATGAACCTGCCATAACCATCACCGCAACTGCAGCGCCGCTAAATAAAACACCCAGTCCCGTTACGGAGAAATAAGCTGCACTACCAGCAATCAATATTGCCGATAATGCAACCAAATATTTTAACCAATTCTTACCCATTATAGACTATAAATAGTTTAATAGACCGAAACTCTCGTTTCTTAACTTCTTTATTGCCTTATCACGTAACTGTCTAATACGTTCTTTTGTACATCCAAACTCCTCACCTAAATCCTCTAAATTAGATTCAATACCCGTCAAACCATAATATTTTTCTATGATAATTTTTTCTCTATCATCTAAAACAGATAACATTAAATTCACTTTCTTTTTAATCTCTTCAGGTGAATTTAATATTGCGTCAGGACTTTCAACGTCTCTATTTGGAATTACGTCTATTAATTGGTCTCCTTCCTCATTTATTTCTTTATATAGTCCAACACAATATGGTAGATTTACACCTATTGGTGTTGATTCCTCATTACTAATGTGAAATTTATCTTCCTCGTTTAATTCATCTTTACGAGCCTTTTGCGCTTCTTGTACTAAATTTGATGGGATACGAATTGTTCTTGCATTTTCATTTAGTGATGCCATTATAGATTGTCTAACCCACCACACGGCATATGAAATAAATTTCAAACCACTTGTTGGGTCGAATCTTTCTGCCGCCTTTATTAGTCCTATATTACCTTCAGATATCAAATCCAACAAATCCATCCCTTGATTTTGATACATTTTTGCAACGGATATGACAAATCTTAAATTACCAACAATTAACTCATTGTGTAATTTACGTTTTTCACTTTCTGTAACACCTTTATCATTTAAAGATGTAAAAATTTCCTCTTGTCTTTGGTGGGAAATAACGGGAATCTTACGTAAATCCTTTACATATGAATGGATTTCGTCTGCATTAAGTAGAATGGATTTTTTCATGCGCGTTAGTTTAATGGTGTTGTAATACTAAAGTACGAAAAATGTGTTAATTTTCAAAATTATCCAAGAATTTTTTTTCTTCAGGGGTTAAACTTTCAATACCCTTTTGGTCTATTTTTTCCAAAACCGTATCCAAATCAAGATTTGATTTAAATGGTCTATCATATTCAATTTTCATCATGTTATTGTCAGTCAATGATTTAAATATGAAATCTTTTACTTCTTGTGGTAAATGTGCGGTAACTAATGAATCTCTCTCAAATATAAAATAAAATTTAATATTATCATTTTCTAATACATAATACATCTCATTTGATAATGTTTTATAATCTGCATCGGAATCAAATATTACTATTATATTTTGTGAATTTTCGATGACATATCGAACTGTTTTGATTACCGGTACGTCAGGTAAAACTTCAGTGCAGAAATATTCCACATCTTCGTGATCTTCAAACATACCGAATATAAATAAAATAAATGTTTTCATACTAGTTTGCTAGTAAAATGTTGAACTATCTTTTTGATTTGATTTTCCAATAAACTCCTCCATCGACATATGGGGTAAACGAACCTGTTATTCCATCAAGTGTTCTATTAGCTAACCCTGCACCTATATGGAAAACCTTATCTGTTTTAGTTTTATAAAGAAATCCAGTACCTATATGTGAAACCACGTCAGAGTGACTAAAACCACCCTCAAATCCGAAAAACAATTGATTTGTTTTTGGTTCTTTAGTGTATATTGTATCCTTCGTTATCATACGTTTAACATCTGCAATAAATTTACGATTTACAATTGAGTTTTTTGAAATTGTGTCGATTACAGTCACAGTCCCTTGGTTGTTAGGTAAATTTAGAACATCTTTATGATATACTTTGGCAAAATGTATTTTTAATATCTCCATAGTGTCTACAGGTTGGATAACGGGTACTTCGACTCTTTTTTCAACCTCTACAGGGACTTCTACTTCAACCTCAACTTCAACCAAAGAATCCACAGGGATGGTGTCATGTACCGCATATGGTGTTGGTACATTAACAATTTCCACTCTTCGCGGCATTATTCCTCGTGGATTAATAAATTCTACCACCGATACACCTATCAGTAGTAGAATTATTAAGTTTGGTATATTGAGTAGTTTTTTCATCTATTTTAATAATAACAACGATGTGCTTATTATTGCAACAACAGAACCTATTTTATAGAAAAATGTCTTCATTTTTTGACCTTTTAGTTCTTTTAATAAACTATTAGATTTCTCCCTTTCTAATGAAAATTGCTCATCTTTTTTAGTGATGATTAATTCTAAATTGGAAATCTTTTGGTCTTTTAATGAATCTTTTTGTTTATATAAACCTATTTGTTCGTCTTTCAAAGTGATTACTTTGTTTAATTCAACAATTTCAGTTTGTGCACCGTCTCCTTTAATTAAATCTTTAATAACTAATTTAGCAACAGGTACTTTTAATCCAACCAAAGTGTCAACATTAGTTTTTGTAACGTTCTGTGAAAAACTTTTCAAGGTCACTAAAGTTATAATTGTTAACAGAATCAATTTTTTCATGTGTTTGATTTTTAATAATAGTTATGTTCTTTGTTACATTGTTAATGTTGTGGTCAACCACGTCAATTTCTTTATCAATAGTAACGATTTGTTCAGTAATCTTATTGTTTTCAACCTGAACTGAATCTATCTCTTTCTGGATTGATTCGATTTTTGCGTTGTACCCAGCAACATCAGTTTTAATACCATGATTTTGGAAAATAGTATAACCAGCAAGGATTGCTATGATGATGAGTAAGATAGTTTGTTTATTATCCTTCATAATTACTTTTT
>JACCDO012299527.1_pt1 | contig 17502 bp, 20 predicted proteins | sample 7446101 | NCBI WGS metagenome assembly JACCDO01 (sample SAMN15323440, study PRJNA562643) | freshwater metagenome | isolation source: river surface water | place: USA:Blue River Watershed | collected 2017-08-16 | reverse complement strand
TGTTACTTGTCAGTCCGGTATTTATACGTAAATTAAGTAATAATTACGCAATAATTAAAGGAAATTTCCTTGTTACTTGTCCTTGTTACTTGCCAGTCCGGTATTTATACGTAAATTAAGTAATAATTACGCAATAATTAAAGGAAATTTCTTGTTACTTGTCCTTGTTACTTATCCTTGTTACTTGCCAGTCCGGTATTTATACGTAAATTAAGTAATAATTACGCAATAATTAAAGGAAATTTCCTTGTTACTTGTCCTTGTTACTTGCCAGTCCGGTTTTTCTTCAAATATACACGGTCTGGACCTGATTTTATTTTACACATTTGGTGCAATTCTTGCTTTGTTAAATCTTTGACTGTTTTAACGGTTGTGCCAGGCAACTTGTTGTAAGGTCTGCAATACGGATATTTTTTACCGTCATTAGATCCACACGGAGCATAACCGCCTGAAGCGGTTCCTTTTTTGCATACGTTGACCCATTCTTCTTTGAACCATCGTTGTAAATCATTGCCCTTCACCTTCTCTTGTTGTAATTTCGCCATATATTTACGGTCTTGATATGTATTACCAAAGAAATCCGGCTTTTTCCCTTTGCATACAGAAACAGCATATCCGTTAGCGTACGCGGATGGATAAGTATCAAATATTTTTATTGCTGTACAATAACCTCTTGGGCAGACTCCGCCTTTATTTTTGTTTTTGACACACTTCTGATAACTCATTTATAATAACGCAAAGTAAATATTTTGATTACGTGCTTAAACGCTTCGCCCTGCGAAATATTCTTTTAGTGCCGTATAACCTGGCTCGGATTTTTTGACATCTTGCATATAATACTTCAGTTTCCATCCTTTTGGATATATATGTTCATGAGGGTAACCATAATGTTTATCCATTGACAGCAAACCGTTTGCGTCGATGTCGATGATACCGTGAGTCTCGCACATGCATTTTTCTCTCTTTTTGAAAAATCCAGGTTTACAAATTTGTAGGCATTCTGCTATATTTCCTATACCGCCTTCAATATCGAATTCGTCTGCCAAATCGTATACGGATATTAATTTTCCGTAGTTATGATTTTTACAGTAAACTACCAAGTAGCTCGCGGGCTCCATTTATTTATAAAGGGTATTATCAATTTGCATCATGAAATCTGCTCCAAATAAATTTTTACTATTTTTCCGTCCCATTTGTCAGTGTATGAATCAGGCGGATTGAATAAATCTCTGTATGCGTATCTCTTATCTTGTAACGGTACAGTGTCTGGTACTGTAATCGCGTGAAATAAATTTTTAAACTCCGAAAATAACATTGTTCGTGTCTCTTTTTGACGATAATTTACAAAACTATCCGTTATCTCTAAATTCTCATCAATCTTTGACAGTATACAATGATGACATCCGACATCATGAAGTTCAATATATAAATGCCCAACAGTCCAATTGCGCGACAATATAGTCGCTGTTTCTGTCAATCTATTTTTATATAAAAGCCATCTGTCGAGTGTAAAAGGGATAAGTTCATTTACTGTTGCCTCGCAGTCTGTCACGACCATTACCGATCAACTGTGGTTTATTTTTAATATTTCAAAAATGATCTAACAATTAGATATAATCATGCCAAACGGTAAGCTCGTATTGAACGTCGGTCCCATGTTCAGTGGTAAAACCACTGAACTTTTGCGTCTTTTTGAAAGAAAAACACACGCTGGGGTACCATGTATTTTAGTAAAGTTTGCCGGCGATAACCGTTATTCTAAAGATCATGTTGTATCGCATAAAGATGTCTTCGGTAATTTCCGTCAGATGCCTTCTGTCAGTTTAAGTCGTCTCAGAGATCTTGAACCGTTGTTAACAGATATTAATACGGTCTTCATTGACGAAGTCCAGTTTTTTCCAGACAAGGATTTTATTTATGATTTACTGAATCGTAATATAAATGTTACGGCAAGCGGCTTGAACGGAGACTGGAGAATGAAAATGTTCCCTGGTATGGAGGATCTATTTTCAATGGCTTATGACATTAAAATGTTTCAATCCGTTTGCGGATTCTGTAAATCCGAAAACGCATGTTATTCAAAGAAGATTACGCCGGAAAAAGACGGCATTGGTGGAAGCGACATGTATCGCGCAGCTTGCAGAGAATGTTACATTGAAAATTGACAATATGCTATTTTTAAACATGCAAGTCTACCACTTTCCTGATACAAACCATATTGTAGTCGCACGCAGTCCGTCGATGGCCGTGGCATTCTATATGGAATATCACGGAATTAAGCACTATACATATTCTGAACGCGATACTAAACCTAAAACAAACGTCGTTGCTTTTTTTAGTTATCGTCATGATTATTTTCTATCAGTAGAAAAGTTGCGACCCGATCGCTTGCCTGAGGGTTTTACAAATGTTCCGGAAGGAACTATTTATTCAGATTTTTATCCTGATTCAGATTAAATATTATTTTCTATTTGAGGGATTAGATCTCTGCATAATACTTCTAATATTTTTACCCGTGTCATCTTCTCTGGCGCGGCCAACGGGTTTCCAAGTGGCGGGTTTTTAATCAAATCGACAAGGTCTGGAAGATTATAACCTCCTTCGCTAAACGACTTTCCCTTACAAGCCTTCTTTAATCGCGAAACTACTTCATTAAAGTCTTTCTTTGGAGACTGCTGTGTCTGCTCTTCGACTTCTACGTCTAATTCGACTGGTGCTGGCGCTGCGGCTCTCTTTGGTTTAGTAACTTTCTTCGTACTTTTAACAGGTACGTTTACAGCTGTTTTTGTTTCCTTTGGAAGTATTGGAAGAAGCTGATTGCATAATACTTCAAGTAAATTTGCACGAGAAGCAGGCTTAGGGGCTTTTAATTCTCCGCCAACAGGAGGTTTCTTTATTAATTGCAATAATTCTAATGTATTGTAGCCGCCTTGATTAAATGTTTTTCCGTTACAAGCATTGTTTAATCTTTCGGCCACCACCGTTAAATCAAGTTCGAGATTTGATCCTTCTGTTGTTTTTACTTCCTGAACAGTGGTTTCCATCGTTGGACCAGAGGAAGTCTTTTTGATTTTTAGAGCCTTTTGTAAATCGCTTATATTTACCGACGAAGCAGCTGCGGATACAACGTCAAATTCAGCAAATTTTAACTGCGGTACACCAAAGATTGAGCTTTCGGAATATAATTCCGTAATTTTTCCCTGTTGGTTTGCCGCACGATCCAATACTAAATTTAATGCGCTTACTTGAGCCTCTTCATTATTCAAAGAAGGAATATCAATAGTTTTCCCTTCCAAATCACGATATTTCTTCGTCGCTATACTGCGAAGTTTTTCCGTTCGTAGGTCATATAATGAGTTCGCTAAATGTGTATACGACATTGAATATATTAATTACGGACATTTTTTTAATTAACCAGACGTAGTACCTCTGCCATAATATCGTCAGTTGCCTTCGTGCCGTCAATCACGTGTGCTGTATCCATTAACCATTGTTCGTGTAAATCATGACACCGTGTCAAATATTCAAGAGAGATTCCTTCTTCTCCTGCACGTCCCCGTTGAGCGATCCGCTGCAAACACACATCCGGAGGAGTTCGAATGTATATATTAATAATTTTATCATGATCCTTTACAAGATCCGAATACCATTCATTATAAATACGAGCGCAAATTGGATCAATGCTTCCATCGTCCATTAGCATCTGTGCAAAAATCTTTTTGTCTGTTTCCACTGAACGCTCCATAATTACAGTGCGGTCCTTAGGCAGCTGCTGCATGGCTTGCAAACGCGTATAAAAAGCCATCATCTGAAATGGAAAAGCGTAGCGCTTGCGATCGGTATAAAAATGCTCCAAGATATTTTTACCGTTCATTTGATAATCATTCCATACGTTAACTGGTTCGAGCATGCATACATAATTTTGGGTCTGTGATTGATTTTGTTGAGATTCTAAGCGGTGAACAACGGTCGACTTACCTGATCCAATATTGCCTTGAATACAAATGAGTCGTGGTTGAGATGACGTGTCCATGTTTCTGACTTTGGTTTGATAATAATTTTCAATTTTACAAACAAGCATTGTAACCATCTTGAGGGATAAAATTGATATAGAAAAATATGTCATATAAGCAACTTCAGCTATCCACCAATCATGGTTAATGTCCAGAACGTTTTCGACTCTAAGTCCGTCAAGGAATTCGAACAGCTAATTACTCTCTGTGGCTGGAAGATCAAGAAACAAGATAACCTTAGCATTATCTGCTGGCAGCAAGGAGCTCAGACGAACATTCGACCTTCCGTCAAGGGTCTTATTTACGATGTCGATGGCAACATTATGGCTCCTGGTGTTCCTATGCCTCTCGAGGCAGAGCCGGCTTCCAAGCCCATTGGTTACACTCGTGCGCTTGACGGCGTGACTTTTCGGTTCTGGTATTCGCCTACGCTTGGACGCTTCACGTGGTCGACGAACGGCATGATTACTGCCGGTACGTGGCTCTGCTCCGACTTGAACTCTATCATGATCGATTGTATCAGCGAAGCCAAACTCGTTGATCTCGACGCCCTGAACCCAGAGTATTGTTACACGGCAATCCTCGAGAGTCCGCAGATCCCCAACATCTATTACGTAGAGAAGCCTATCCTTACCCTGATTCGCATCTTCAACAAGGAATGTATTGAAATTCCTCTCTCGCAGGCAACAGGATTCAAGTCTGTTATCAGCTTTTACGAACAGTCACAGCTTGCTGAGATGAAGTGCTGCAATCGTGATATCGTTGTTACGCGCGATTCGTTCGGTGAGATGGCACACTACTCCAACGGAGATACATACCGCGTCTTGACCGATAACGCGAATGCGGCAGAGCATTTCCGTCCAAACTACAGCGAGGTGTGGCAACATTGGATCTACCATGCTCGCAATACAACTCCTGACATGTGGGAGTACGGTGCTATCGCTTGGTACAAGTTGTTCTTTCCTTGGAACGCCAAGATCATTGACGGTCTGTGCAACTACTTCACGGAGACTGTTCCTCCTCCTGAGTACGAAGAGATTCTCCAGTCTACGACTTGTATGAAGCGCATCGTGGATAATTACCTGGCTGTTACTGCGTCTGCTTAGTTGTTAGTCGTGTTTCCTGTGCGTGCCCGAGTGTAAAAAATAATAACAAAAAGAACAAACGGTAAAAATAAAAAAACAAAAAATAAAAAACAAAAAAATCACAAAACAACAAAAAATCAAAAAATCAAAAAAAATCACAAAACAATTAAACGGGACCGGTTGACGGTCTCAAACTTACTTTGGGTTATGTGTTCCGCCTATCAGCCATTCTGGATAAGACTTGTCGTCAATCTCTCCAAGAGATGTATGATAAGCGTTCGATTCAACTTGCGTTACGTACTGTATAAGCTCCAAAGTAAATGAATGATCTACTTTGTTAAAATCTACTAAATTACCCTGTTCGTCGACCCAACTTACTTCCAACGACTCGACCTTGTCTTGAGCGTTTAAAAATACTAACGGATTGTCAATATACGTATTGTAACATGTTTCGCCAGGCGGTGCGTTTAACAAAACTTTAGCGAAAACATCATTATCTTTAAAAGAAACAACTCCGTTATACTGGTTAATATGACTTATACTCTTGTAGCCACGGAGAACCATGTAAATATATTTCACGGAAATATCAGGGTACCGATAAGGTTTATATGTGTTCAACACGTCATATTTTCCCGTTGCCAATTGCGATGAATAAATCTCATTTAAACTTACCGTAATAGCAGGTTTAGTTCTGTCAAATATGTCATTATTAATATGAGATTGCGTAAAGACAGAGTGTAGACCAAATGGCACCTGATTTGTAAGCTTCGCCGTATATTTATTTGATCCGTCAGATGTTATCTCATAAGGCCACGGGAATCCAAGCAAATACCATAAGTCTCTGCCATATGAAGTAATAACACCTTGGCTCTTACCAAGCGTCTCATCGGGGTTGCCCGGATTTATGATAGAAACGACATCGGTTAATTCCGTATAAAATTTCAGATGAAACCGCACCTCTTGTCTTTTACAAATAATGTTTATAACGCCCGTGGAACTATCGAACGTAATGTCAAACATGTCTCCGTATTTTTTAGCAGTGTTTGCCTGACAGGCTGCGTTTATTTTTTCTTTCATATGATGAATTAAAGATTCTATCGTATACAACCCGATGTCAAGCTTCACAAGAATAAAGTTAAATAATGACACATCGCTGTTTAACGGGACATCTATCCATTGTTTCAATACTTGCGTATAATACTGAAGTTGAATCGTAATAATATTATTACGTTCCGTTATGTTACTCACTGTATTTGGTATTTCCGTACTAATCAACCTGATTGACTTTACGTGACTGATAATACGCGGAAGCGTTACGGTATAATGATTTGGCAATTGTTCTTTGTAAACAATTTGTCTGATAGCTGGCTTTTGAGAATTATTACTGCCCGTAGAATAAAACGGACGCCAGAAGTTGTTTGGGTTAAATGCCGTGCCAGAAGTTACGAAGGCATTGAGTACGTTGGCCATAGATACATAATCTGATCTTCCATTGACGTTGGAAGCGACATCTGTCAACAACGATAATAAATCGGCATTAATATCCACGACATTATTAGGAAACGTAAATGCACGCTCTGCTGAACTCATCGCCATCGTCTGTTGCGTGTTAGTCGTCAACATTCCTGTTACAATATTTCTTGTTAACGGATCAGTGATTACATTTATTGTAGGTGCGCCATTCTGCGCGGTATATTCGGCGTATGTTTGTACGGTTCTGTTTAGGTTTTTTGCTAAATTATACAAATCTGCAAACTGTTGATAACTGTCCTTGGATACATAATTCAAATATTCTGCAGGGTCAGTGAGATCTGATTCCGTTGTCAAGTTCCGTTGATTACTATTTACAGAAATCACTACACGTGCTTCTTTCTTGGATACCTTTCTCTCTTGTATTTTCTTGAGCGGTTCTTGTTTGTGTGCGTCAACATATTGTGTAACTTTGGATCTGCGAAGATCCTTTGACATATCGGCCTCTGTATCAAAGGAAAGAGGTATAAATGTGTTCGTAATTAACAGATCGTCCTCCATTATGATTTATGTACGATTTTCTTTCAAGTAAGGCGACCAGGAGAGCAGGCAGTCGTGTATGGGGACAGGCGGTCAGCAGAAAATTTATATTATCTGTTGATGGCTTGATGGCTTTTTAATTTGTTAGTTAAAGAAACGATTTAGTATTGTAAACGGATTTAGTGCCAGCCATTGAAATGTTAACTGGACGATCCATCGGAAGCGGCTGTTGAGCATCGCGCTGGTATGTCAAAAACAACTGTGCATTCTGTATGACACGGGGCGCCATGTCTATTAACACGAGATAATTAAGCTCAGCCAACTGTTGATTCACAGGGCCAGTATAATGTGCGTTGTCTAAAAATATAGACTGCATTACCATTAACAACGCTTCATCTGATTGCGATTCTGGTGTTAAATTATATTTACCACCGCTCTCTTGTGAAACCTTCTTACAAATTAACCACTTCATGTGTTTAACGTTTAACGGACTGAAAAACTTATCACTTATCTCGCTCCGTTCGATGTTAGCCAAACGATTAACTACATTGCTGTAACCGTTTGACATTCCTCCCTTGGCCGACGTGTCAAAGTCGCGATAATTATTGTTGAATAAATTGCGATTATCGCGTGCTTCCAACCAGTTATTAGTAAATCCAGACGGGTTTGCTGTTCCAATATCATGAATGCCGGCGTAATTATCCATTTATATTTCTTCCAAGATTTAATTTACAAGGGTTTGAATGTGTTGAACGGAACGGTATTGTAAAATGATCAGTTATAAATTCGAAAAATGGAAATGGAAATGTTAACCTTGTCGTCGATGCTAACGCCGTCAGCTGATTTGTATCAAAATATGACAGATCAGTCAGATATATTTTTATTTTACGTAAAAGAATCCAACGGGACTCTTCCTTGCACAAGTACTATCATCCACGATACATCTGGTAGAGGCGTAGGAGTTGAATTTTTTAATAATGTAAACGGTACAGTGTGCCAATTTTATAAAGACATGACGGTAATGTCCATTAACAACAATCTTAAATTAGAATATCTTCCTGAAAAAGGCACCTATTTAAACGACGCCTTTTTATATCGTCATTTTAACGTAAGAGATTTCGTATCATTTTGGCAATGCGGAAGCAGGCAAAAATGAATTACATAGTTTACTTACAAGTAATATACGGAAAAGATGACTCGAACTCGAAAGCGAGAAAAGAAATATGTTAAGGCGAACGGCGATTGCACTAAGTGGCTACGCATAAATGCAGACGAGGCTGAATTATACCCCGATATTAACGGAAGAACTTCTACTTATAAAACCTGCGGTACATGTAAAATAGGAACAAGCATTTTACATGCCGTACATGTTTCGGAAGGCATGGGCGACGCTCTGTGTCCAAGATGCGGAAAAGATATTGATATTATCTGGTTGTGTCGCGAACGCACAAGGGTACCGCACCGCGACATAGATAACGATTTTTAAAAATTTTGACACAAAGTAAGTTATTTACTTTGTGTCTCGTTTTTTTGATATTTCTTCACATTTGATATTTATTTAACCCGAAGTCTTGTTGGTGAAATCTACAAGCGCACGATACATCGTCTCTACGTGCTGATCTCCAAGAGGCGTACCAAGAAATCCAGCAAGAACCTCTCCGGCCATCTCGAGTCCATATGTCTTCTTCCGCTTTTGCTTAGATCCAATAACTTGGTTGCTGTCATCGTCGATAAACAGGATAGCAGAAGCCTCCATAGTTGTAAGACCGGGCATGCTGCGCCAGTTTCCTGTCATGTTGTAAAACAGAATCTGTAGACGATGCTGATTTGTACCGAGGCCTACAGGCGCACCCGTTAGAAACGCACGCATGGCTGCACCGAAGGCATGACGCTTGTTCTGAAGAGGAAGCTCCGGGTCATAAGGAATATTAAAGAGAAGACAGCACATGTGCATATCCTTGTTGTTGTACAATCCGTTATGAAGGCCGATTGTCGCGATACGTTCGGCATACGTACTTTTAACAGGCCACTTGAAGTTGTTCTTGTTTACCTTTGGATCAAGGATGAAATTCCTGAACAGAATCTCGCGTACGGAATAATCGATAGTTGACCGACGACGAAAAACCCTGATCATATGGATAAGCGTGGACATAAGGTTGAATTTACCTTGCATCTCAATAGCGTCGCATAGTTTTACGATCTCGCGAAGAAGACACACGCGGAGCATACGTTGCGAACTTTTCACGACATGCATCTGATGCATCATGCTGTAACAAAAATCCTGAATAGGTTCCGTAAATACACCGTAGTGTACCTGCGAGGCCTTCTTGAAAAAGGCCGAAGACCACTGAGACTTAGGATGTGCTGCTATACGCTCAAGATGTTCGAGTGCGACGCGAATTGCTCGTTGACGCTCTTTATCTTTATTGTCTTCAGATTGTGACAGATTAGCTTCAAGATACAGATGGATGTGTCCACCGGACGTTTCAGTTCCAAAATTACTACCGTCGTTAGTTACGTTCGCTGGAGGAGAAAATACAATATCGTCAGTGAACTCTGTAGAGCGAAACAGCTCCTTAAATACAATAATAGCGCCTGCGGCAAACTCTGGATAAGAACTAAGGCTGTCGCGGAAAATTACAGGCTGACCCATATTATCCGACAGAGTTGATACTACATCCCATGTCCTCTTACATGACTTACATGTGGCCCAATCAGCGGCACGCGAACCAAGAAGGCCCACAAAAGCTGACCATGACATATGGGGCTTTACACGCAGAAAATACTGCGAGGAAGGCTCATAGCTATGATGAAGTAGAGTCTCGAGCTCGAGTGTCTCGATGTCGGCGTTAAACACCGACGAATTTACGGGGTGTTCGACAGAGGTGTTAGCGTTAGAACTGATAGAATTTACTGAACCCATATCTGGTTTGTTTGTTATAAGGTTACTCTTTTATATAAAAAGGTAAATTTTCAATTTTTATTTTATTATATATAGAGAATGTCAGCTATAATGGACTGGATTTCAAGTGTATCCAAAGATATTTCAAAGGCTGTTTTGCCGCCACAGCAGGTTCAACAGAAGCAGCAGAAGCAACAGAAGCAGCAGAAGCAGCAGGTTCAACAGAAGCAGCAGAAGCAACAGAAGCAACAGGTTCAACAGAAGCAGCAGCATGGAGGAGCCAAGAAGGCCGTAAAGAAGACATTACAGAAGGGCGGTGTTCAGGCTAAACAGGCTGCACAGATTACTCAACTCAAGCAAGCTAAGCAACTTAAACAGGTCATTGAGACGGTTAAGGCTGTTCAGTCTACACAAGTTCAGCAGGCCAAGCAGGCTGTTCAGGTTAAGCAGGCTGCTCAAAAGGTTCAGGCCAAGCAAGCAAAGCAGGCGGCTCAATCTGTTCAGGCTAAACAGACAGTACAGGCCAAGCAACTTAAACAGCTCGCACAGGTTGTACAGAAGGTTCAGGTCGGTCAGAAGACTCAGGCCAAACAGTTAAAGCAGCTGCCCGATGTCATGCAGAAGCCTGTACAAGTTAAACAGATCGCTCAGGCAGTGCAGTCGAAGCAAGCCAAACAGGCCAAGCAGTTGTCGCAGGTTGCACAGATGCTTCAGTCGGTTCAGTCAAAGCAAGCTATGCAGGCCAAACAGCTGAAGCAGGCCAAGCAGGTCGTTCAGAATAAGCAGACCGGCGGGCAGCAGAAGGGAGGAAAGCAGCAGCAGGGAGGAAAGCAGCAGGGTGGCAGCTGCAACTGCGGTATGACCGGCGGATATTGGTGGTAAACATATCAAACTTTTAATTAACTAAATGTTTGACCTGTTTTAAGACATTTGACCTGTTTTAAGACATTTGACCTGTTTTAAGAACGTTCGATGTTAAACTATTTGGAGTTAAAACGCCGTTCTTGGAGGCACAGGCACCGGTCCTATTGGTCCCTTTGTTATTTCGGTAACGGCTAACTCACGCTGATCATAAATACAATTTGCGAGATTCCCGTCCTTGCAAGAATACGGTGTGTTGTAGCACCAATTCATAAATCCGTTGCGGTCGTTCGGTATCGTCGTCGATGGAGTTGCATAAAATTGTCTCTGAGAATTATGCGTCTGCCATATATCATTGATATCGCGATTAAGTCCCTTATTAAAATGCTTTGACATTTCTTTCTTTACATGAATATTATCGACATCTGCTGCCGGTTTTTTATCAGGATTCTGCGTATAATCTGTTAGCAGAACATTCATAAATGGGTTTTCGGCAGACGGAAGCTGAAGTTTTCCTTCGAAGTGCGCCAGTTCAGGAATAGTTCCAGCGGTTTGAGATTTAACGAGACCTGGAAAGTGCTTATATACAAGATAAAGCAATGTCAGGGTTATAAGTGTCAAGTAAATCATATTGAAATCTTTGTAAATTATCGTTAACAGAACTCCGCTGTATATGGCAAGACGGGCAATGGCGTTCATGCGTTCTTCGAGGCTCATATCAGGCGTTGGTACAAATTCTATAAGACGATCCCGGGAGATGAGAATCTTCGGATCATTTAACCAAAACTGGTCTGTCTTCATTATATATAATCAGAGAAAATTTGAGAAAATTGATTCTTTTACTATTAATACCAACTCCGTATGTCCGTGGCACATTTTTACAACCAGGCCTTGCCTGACGTCGGCGATGTTGTTATGTGTACCGTAACAGAATACACCGACGCAGGATTTAAAGTTACTCTGGATGCTTATGCTGATAACGAAGGATTTATTCCATTGTGCGAACTTAGCCAGAAACGCATCAAGAAGAACCCGGCAACATTTCTTAAAATTTTTGACAAGCACCCAGTTTTAGTATTGAATTTAGCAAGTATGGATTCTGGGGCGCACATTGTAGTGGAATTATCGTTGAAGGATGTTCAACAAGACGAACGAGAAGATTGTCAGAAAAACTTCACGAGTACCGTTAAGATTTACAATATGTGTCAGCGCCTTGAACATATAACAAAAACTTCAGAAACTGTATGGCATGACGCATTTAAACAGAAAATGAGCTTGAAGACCGCAAACAACTTTTTCGAGACACTTCATAACGAACAAAAGATTCAATCAGGAAATACAGGTTTGTCTAAAGATCTCGATATGTTGCTTCTTCAACACCATATTCAGTTGTTTGGTTTCAGTACAAACAGTATTCATAAGACGCTGATGATTCAGTGTTTTCGTAGCGACGGTAACAACTATGTAAAAGAAACGTTGAGCCGTATCTGCCCTTCTGACAAGAAATCAGATTGGACTACAGAAGAACTCAACGCAGATCAAGAACGAACTAACGTGACAATCAAACTTATAGGCCTTCCGAAAATTTTGATTTCTGTTACAGCGTGTCGCTACGAGAAGGCAGAACAAACTATGGCAGACGTCGTGCGACAACTACACGAAGCTAACTTTAACATTATAATCGAGGTGTAAAGCGAGCGGAGGGCGTGCGCAAAAATGATATCTATATTAAAATCACTTACACATGTCGGAGCCAGACTACATGGAATCTGCGTCATTCCATGAAGCAGATTACTTAATTCTCGAAAGTAGTAAATCAGAAAAGACCGCTTTTGCCGTACAACGACTTAACAACGAACTTACCGCTCTTATTGATCTGTTATCTTCACACAATGAAACCGTCAGAAAAGAACTTATCAAGGGCTTTCTCGCAGGTCTTTCAGTATACTCTGAGAATCAGACAAAAGCATCGCAAGTAGTTTCAGACCATTGTCCTGAACATCTTCGAGGAAAACTGCTGGATATTATTATGTTTGTGCGTTCTCGTATGAATGCCGTTGATATTGTTACAGGCGATATAACCACATCAGCATATTATATCGATCAGGTTTTAGATTTGTTTTAATACAGGGCTGTTTTTAACTTACTTTGGGAAAGAGGAAGGAGTCAAAAATTGATAAATTATTAAAAATAAAAAATGCCTTGTCATAACAAGCGTTGTTCGGCCAGTATCGGCTATATTTTTGTTCTGGCCAACGACCACATGCCGAATATCTGCAAGATTAGCATGAGTATCGAAGATCCTGTTCCTGAACAATTCGCCATAAATTACTGTAGCGGTCTGCCTTCGTATTTTGATATCGTATATAAAGTCTGTGTTTCCGACGTACGATCAAAGTATGATATTATCACAGATATGCTCTCTGGTCACGCGGTTTATCCTAACAACGGATTCTACAATCTCAATGCCACAGATAGAAAAATTTACAATATTTTTAGCCTCATGCATACAGTCCATGCAATGGATATAATATATTGCTCTTGTGAACCGCGTACATTTCAGGTTGGTGTCGTAGACAAATTTCATAATTATTCTCATATCGGCGTATATAACGGCATGCGTGCTAAGACGGTAGCATATAAAATTATGCACGACTCTACAGAAAAGCTACGAAAAATTATCCTTGGAGAAAACACGCCTGATCAAGGCGTTCGTTACTATCGTTATACGGTAGCAGGCGATCGCCTTGTTTTGAATCCTGATTCAATTCATACAAAGTATGTTGGCACGAGTCCGAAAATCAATGACGACGGAGAAGACATCGACGATGACGCTGAAGACATCAACGATGACGCTGAAGACATCAACGATGAAGGCGAAGACAACGACGACGCCGATCCTGTATTAGAAACAGAACTTGTACGGCGAGGCGATGATCGTGGCGACATTACAAACTGTCTCAAACACGGGGATATTGTTAACGATACAATCTCTTCTGATATTTGGCTTGCGAAATACGACGCGGTTTCTAATATTTTGAAACCGATCCCTATTGATGCCGCAAGCGGTTCTTTTTCTCCGCATTCTTATTCCCGTGGCGGTGAGTCGTGTCCTATCCAAGACTTCGCAGTAGCGCATCTAAAGACTCGCGGGCTTACACACAACGACAATTCGTGGACGAACTGTTCTGTTTGGGATACAAAGACTAATATGTTCTATCCTATTCGAAATGTGGTTCGAGACTATTTTGGGGTTGATAATTAAATTTAAACAACAGTTGGAAGAACAAGCTCATTGTACATTTTTGAAAACGTCGCAATGTCACAACGGACAAGACTGTCATAATGAAGCGCGTTTGACTTCAATAACAATCCGATAATTGCGTTATAAGTCGACCGGTCCATTTTTCTATGATGATAATACGCTATTTTTAACAAAATAGCAGCAAGGCTATAAACGTCTACCTTTTCGATGATTTTAATGTCTGCTATTTTGTTTTTAAGCCGATCGTTAAGCAGCGCGACTATCTTTTTCTTATTAAAAGCTGTCTGTTTAAATACCCATGCTGTAGCTGGATCAGAATATACTTTATCTACGTGCTCGTTGAGCTTTTCGTTTGAAAACGATTTATCAGAAAGCACAATAGCATCAACAGGCCAATAGTAATAATAAGAACTAAATACGCTTGAGACAAAGTTGTTCCATGGCGCAGATAAAGACATTCCAAAATCTATCAGACGATACGGTCCGTTTCCTTTGGGACCGGTAACAATGTTTGCTTCTTTGATATCCATGTGAAACGTTTCAGTAGCATTAATTTTAGCAACTCCTTCGATTAGTTTGCCGAAATTTTTAAACATCTTAGGGAAACCGCTCTTATCCATCTTTGTAATTAGGTCGGCAAAATCAACGCCACCGTAAGGATAAATTAATAAAGCGTTTCCTTGTAGTTCGCAACTTTTCGGCTTTAATGCCGGCTTACAAATATACGGTTCTTCTATAGTAACCTCTGAAGAAGGGTCTGCTTTTTTCATACTCTTTGCTTCAGCCATCTGCGATTCAGCCGATTGCATATCCGTGTATTTACTTATATCCGTAGGTTTAACAACATGACCTTCCTCGCAAGGTAAAGAAGGATAGTACACGCAGCCGTATGATCCTTCTCCTATCTTTTTAGGCACAGCAGAATAAGACGGAGATGCAGGGCTCGTAGGATAAGACGAGGTCGGCGTTTTTACTTTAACAGGGGTTGGGGTCGGCGTTTTTACTTTAACAGGCGTCGGCGTTTTTACTTTAACAGGCGTCGGCGTTTTTACTTTAACGGGGGTTGGGATCGGCGTTTTTACTTTAACAGGGGTTGGGGTCGGCGTTTTTACTTTAGCCGCAAGGGATTCTCTTGGTTTTACTGGCAAAGTTATCTTAAATTTTTCCATGATAGAATCTAATTGGGATTTTCTGATGTTGCGGTTTGCCTCGAGTTCCTGCGCCCATTTTTGTCTATTAGGAGACGAGCTGACTGGTTTTATAGATTTTTTTAAAAATGCCGCTGGGACTGAACGACAATACTTGCGACTGTTACCGTTAACCCATTTGCATGTTTTTATATCCTCGCAAGTGTCCTTGGGCTTGCGGCCCGCACATATGCTCTTTGTAGACATTATATTATTACAATCTTATTTTATTGTCGTCCAGTAATAATCTATTCAACGAACTCGGTCTGTGCTGTGCTATAAATTCAATGACAACGATGACCTATCCTGTATTTGTGTTAATCTTAATCAAGAGATATTTTCCGAATATGACACGGTTTCATAACTATTTTGAAACCGTTCCATATTGATGATACCCGCTGTCTTTTTCGTCTTAAAATATGTTCAATAAATACACCAATTACCAATTAACTACAGTGTGGGAAGAACAAGCGCGTTATACATTTTTGAAAACGTCGCCGTGTCACAACGGACAAGGCTGTCATAATGAAGCACATTCGATTTAATTAGTAATTCGTTAATGGCAGCATAAGTCTTTTTGTCAAGTTTGGACTTATCGTAATTTACTATTCCTAACAGTATCACAGCAAGGCTATAAACGTCGATCTTTTCAATGATTTTAATATCCGCGATTCTGTTTTTAATTCGATCTTTTATCGTGTTGAAAATATCCGGTTTACTGTATGCTTGCTTATAGAACCGCGATAGTGATCCGTGAGCATATAATTTATTCACATGCGCTTTCAGTGTTATTTCCGGTAATGATTTGTATCCAAGCACTATAGCATCAATTGGCCAATAGGGATAAAAAGACGTAAATAGAAGATCCGGAGAGGACCGTGGCTCGGTGGATATAGACAGTCCAAAATCTATAAGACGGTATGGACCTCTTCCATCTTTTCCAGTAACAATGTTCTGCTCCTTGATGTCTATGTGAAAAGTTCTATTTGCGTTAAGCATGGCAACGCCTTCGATTAATTTGCCGAAATTTTTAAACATTAAACCAAAACCTCCATAATACTGAATATTGCCAAGTATCTTATAAAGATCATGACCACCATTAGGATAAATTAACAATGTATCTTTTGGACCTCTGCAATCAGTAGGATGAGTCTTGGGTTCACACATATACGCATCATTTACCGTAACTATTGAATTAGGGTCTACATTTTTCATACTCATTGCTTCAGCCAGCTGAATTTTGGCAGATTCCTTAGTCATATATTTGCTTATTTTTGTAGATTCGACTGGGTCTCGGTTCTTACATTGTAAAGGCGGGCTATAAACACAACCATATGTTCCGACCCCTATTACCTTAGGCGATCCTTGTACTGATGAAGGCTCCGGTGAAATCTCCTGTGAACTCTTCGTTAATGTTGAAATAGGACTCTGGATTTTTGGTTTTACTGGAGTCTGAGACTTGGGCTTAACAGTTTTCTTCTTCAATACAATAGGTTGTTTCTGTTTTTGCTCCCGTGCTCCTTTCACTGCCGGCTTGACAGTCTGTGTTATCTCTTTAACTTTTTTTGTCGTTGGAATCGAACGACAATACGCACGACTGGTACCGTTAACCCATTTGCATGTTTTTATATCCTCACAAGTGTCCTTGGGTTTGCGACCCGCACATATGCTCTTTGTAGACATTATATTATAAATGCAATATTATTTTTTCATACCCAAGAGCATCCAGTTTTCACTGCTAATATTCTTGCGGCCTCGGCAACTTCAGTATGACCATACTGTCGTGCTCTACGATAAGCCGATAAAACACCGCCACAATCCACTGAACATTTAGGATCTTCTAAATTATACTTTGCGCATACAGGAAATCCTTCTACATTAGGTGATAAGAAGCATTTCTGTCCGCACTTTGTCATTAACGTATGACGCTCCTTGCCTTTTTGAGGCGATCTTAATGACCAACCAAAAGCAGGGTTAGCAGTAGACCGCGGTGTTTTGACAGCCATCTGAACTAACTGTGTATATTTACGAAGTTTGTTTTGAGGAAGTTTAACAGGAGGCGGAAGAAGGGGCTGGCCGGCTTTTTGGCCTTGGATTGCACCGGCTTTTTGGCCTTGGATTGCACCGGCTTTTTGGCCTTGGATTGCACCGGCTTTTTGGCCTTGGATTGCACCGGCTT
>JACCDO011048522.1_pt1 | contig 17507 bp, 14 predicted proteins | sample 7446101 | NCBI WGS metagenome assembly JACCDO01 (sample SAMN15323440, study PRJNA562643) | freshwater metagenome | isolation source: river surface water | place: USA:Blue River Watershed | collected 2017-08-16 | reverse complement strand
TAAAGACCAGTTCGAGAATTGGAATCAAAGCCTGAGTCCCCAACAAGTGGCCGAGTACCGAGATTATCTAGTTTCAGAAAAGAAAATGTCTAAGGGTAGTGTGACTCGCAAGATTGCCGTTTTAAAATCGTTTTTTAAATACTGTGTAGCTTTGGGATGGCTCGATCGAAATCCCGCCGAATTGATAAAAACATTTCCTCAAACACAAGAATCAAAAACGGGCTTTTTGATGGATGGAGAAGTCGATGCCCTTCTTTTGCGCATTTCTTGGGCCACCGACAGACTGTCGCATCAATTGGCAAAGGTTGTCATTGAGACTTTGCTAATGCTGGGACTTCGACGTAGCGAAGCTTGCGCTATTAAATTAGGCGACATCGAATTTAATGATGGGCATTGGTTAGTAAGAATCTCGGGCAAGGGTGATAGGCAAAGATTGTTGCCTCTGCCTTTAAGACTGCAGCTTAGCTGGGCACCTTGGGTACAACGAATTTGTGAGGATGTTCCCAGGAGCAACAGTTTTGCAGAAAATCCCGGCGAGTGGATTCGTTTTTTTGAAAGACACAAAGATCAGCCTCTTTTGATTTCGACTCGAGGCATGAATTACAGCAAGGCCCTAAGCGATTCTGAAGTGGCCAGGATAGTTCGTAAATGGTCCAAAAAAGCAGGTTTAGTGAATCGAGTTTCTCCCCACATGTTGAGGGCAACGGCTATCACTCACGCGCTAGATCAGGGAGCAAGTCATCGAGGCGTTCAGCAAATGGCTGGGTGGACTTCGCCTCTAATGATTTCACGCTATGATAAACGCAAAAAAGATCCCAAATTTTCGGGCGTGCATCATTTAAAATATGCGCAGATCGCAAAAGAAAAAGAACAACCGGATCAGAGTCTAACGCCCCCACCCCAAGTTGAAGCTCCTGTTTAAGACTTTTAAAGATTGTTTTCTTTGTGAGTTATTAAAGCCCGTTTTAGCTCTGTTTAGCTATGAGGTTGTTCAGGTGGGTATGTGGAGTCGTTTGTTTTTTTGCTTTTTTTGTTCGTGCTCAAGATTGCACAACTCAACCTTGGATAGCATCCTCTGAGTTTCATCCGTCATACGGATATTGGAAACCCATAGAGTTTCATACAAATGGGTACAGAGTTGTGTTGCTGTATGAAAATCCGCAAACTCCTGTGGGCGAAATCAAAAAATATGTTGTAGCCATGGGAACCGTGGGTGAACCTGGAATGAAACTGGTTTACCAATCTCCAATAAAAATATCTTTACCCAGGATAAATCACTTTGGTGATGTGGCTTTTTATCAAGAAAATATTCCGATTCAAGACAATGGGCGATCCACCTATGAGCATCGACTCAGTGTTTGTCTTGCAGAGCACACCGGAACAAGTGTGAATCCCGATTACAATTGTTTGTATCAATCGCAAACTCTAAAAACTGCGCACAGGGTGGCGTTCACAAGGGCTAGTACATTTTTGGGTGCAAATTCCGCAGCAGATGGCGCTGTAACAAGTTTAGATTGGTCGCAAACCGAAATTCGAAAACTCCATTTCACCACTTATAGCCTTGATAGGCAGACTACGAGTCTCAAGAATGTGGATTATTTTCAGAGTGCGCCAAGTGTGAGCGACAGTTATTGGGAACCCATTAGTGTTATTCATAACAACTTACCTTCGACTTATTTAAGAATTCGCAATGTCGATTCACTTACGGATTATGTTGGAACAATCAAGCAACATTTTTCGCCCGGATTTTTGATTCCGATGTTTGGTGGATGGAGTCACATGGTGCATGGTCAGAATTCTGCTATAGGTAGTCGGGTTGATTTTACAAATTATGCCGACACCACTAATAACGGCGGTGATAGCTCGGGAACATTTGCGGTTGTTGATAATTTGCAAGTTATTCAGCAGGCCTTTTATGCTCGACGTAATTTAGAAAACACGGGTGTAGGATTGTATTACACCTCGAGCACGGATAATCCGGCGTACTCTGTTGAACGCAGGGTTTCGCCTGTAGGAAGTGCGCATAAATACAATAATCCCTTATTGGTAAACGGATCGACTTTAGTTGTTTCGGTCAACACAGGAATTGTAAATAATGTGAATCGCTTTAATTCTGAGTTTTATAGGTGGAATACCCAAACTCAGGGTTATGATAGAGCGGGTTCTATAGTTGCAAATCCTCAAAATAACTTTATTCACGTAAATGCTTATCCTAGGGTGGGTGGAGGTGTTCGGATTCTGGGTTTTTATTATGATATTTGGGGACAAAACCCAAGAATCGCTTTTTATGATTGTCTCTAATTGAAAGCCCATACATGAAGTGCGATACTTGAAAATCAAGTGTCACCTTTAAGAGATAGATTTTCGCCCCTTTTTGGTGGGCAGTTTAAATATTTTTTCTGTGCCCAGTTTTTTTCTTATGTTGGCACATGGATGCAAGATACTGCAAAAACCTGGCTCATTTTGGGCCTTAAAGGTTCATCGGCAACATCGATTGGTGGATTGATGTTTGCACATGCGCTGCCTAATTTTTTGTTTTTGCCCGTTGCGGGCGGATTGTCCGACAAATTTGGTCCTCGTGTGGTGTTGTTGTTTACGCAAACGGCGTTAGCATTAACTTCTTTGATGCTTGGAATATTTGTTACCACAGGCCAAATCAATTACACCTGTTTGTTGATTTTAGCTTTTATAGAAGGCTGTGCTGTAGCCTTTGATGTGCCAGCCTTTAATCTTGTAACGCCTAGATTGGTAGAGAGATCGCAGTTTCAGCAAGCTTTGGCGCTGAACTCAGTTTCTTTTCATATGTCTAGGGCTGTTGGCCCTGCACTTGCAGGTATGGCTATGGCTTACTTAGGGCATTCGAGTGCATTTTATTTTAATGCCCTGAGCTTTTTACTTATAGTCGCAGTTTTAAGTCGTTTGGCTTTGGGTGGACCCACGACCCAAAGGGAAGCAAAAAAAGATTCTGGAACGCTCAAAGAAGTTGTTTTGTTCTTAAGGCATCACCCTTTGTTTTTTAGAATCATGGTCCAGTTTGTTTTAGTTATGTGTTTGCTTTTTCCTATAATATTCACCACGCTCAGAGTGTTGGTTAAAGATCGATTAGGACTTGGGTCTCACGAGTTTGGTTTGTTTATGGCTTTGCCGGGACTAGGCGCGCTCACAGGAAGTTTAACATTTTTAATTATGAAGCCAAAGAATCCGTATCAGGTATTGCCTTTTGGGTTGGCGGGAATTGTGAGTTTTTTGATTATCATTGCTGAATCCTACAATCGCACGGCATTAGCTTTGTCGATTGGATGTTTTTCTTTTTGTATGTTTTTAACTTTGAGTGCACTTCTTGTAACTGTTCAGTTAAAAGTCGATGATGCTATTCGAGGTCGCGTGAGTTCTCTCATTGGGTTTTCGTTTGTTGCGATTTCTCCTGTGATGAGTGTGCCCATAGGTTGGGGCTCAGACGCTGTGGGCCCGCGGGCTATGATTTGGATAGTAAGTCTGTTGTTTGGAATGCTGACTTTGGGTCTTTACCAATACACGCAAAAGAATGTCCCAAAAGAGTCATAATCGTATGGATATGTCTCCCAAACTAAAAGACTGGATCTTGTTGAATTTAAAAATCGGCGCGCTCAGTTTTGGTGGATCCGGAAGAATTCTTTTGTATCAAGATCAGGTTGTTAACAAATATAAATGGTTAAATGATTCTGAGATTCGAGAGCTTGCCACACTAGGACAAGCGGTGCCGGGACCGAATCTTGTGAACATGGCCCATTTGATTGGTCAAAGAGTGTTCGGTTTTTGGGGCTCAGTGTTTGGGCTAATGGCGTTGATGGTGCCAGGGTCTTTGATGGCATTGTTGGTGTTTCGAATTTTACCTATGGATCATTATTGGGTGCGTGTGCTTTTTCAGGGCTTCACTCTAGGCAGTCTTTATGTATTTTTACTTTTTGTTCAGAATTATGCTGTTGGAGTGTTTGGTTCTAAGATTCGACTAAAGAGTTTTGGCGATTACTGGAGTGTGTTGATAGTTCTAGGGGCAACAGTGGCTGTGCTGATGGGGGTCCCATTTTTAAAAGTTTTATTGGGTGGAGCTTTGTTTGGTCTCGTGAAGGAATTTCGTCGTGATTTATTTTGAGTTGTTCTGGGTTTTTGCTCGAATAAGTTTGATTTCCTTTGGTGGTATTTTTGGAATGATTCCCGAGATCGAGCGAGTCTTGGTGTTTGAAAAAAATTGGGTTAGCTCTGAAGAGTTTTTGCAGCTCTACGCCTTAGGCCAGTTCTTACCAGGGCCGAATATGTCATTTTGTGGACTCGTGGGCTTTAAAGTGGCGGGTCTTTTGGGATTTGGGGCTGCTTTTGCAGGAATTTATTTCGTACCTATTTTGCTTGTGGGACTGGTGTGGAATTTTTACACAAAAGTTCGTGATCTTTCGGCAGTTAAGCGAGTCGAAAAATCTCTTCGCCCTGTGGTGTTGGGACTTATGGTGGCCTCAAGTCTTCGAGTGTTTTATTTGAGTTCGCCTGGTGTTGGTGTGAGTGACTTTGGGCAAAAAATAGTTAATTACGTGTTTTCGGCTGTTTTGGGGTTGGGTTTGTTGTGGGGGCTTCAAAAAACCCGTTACTTAACACCCTTTAATTCTATATTTGTATTCGGAATTATATGGGTTTTTTGGCAAGGATTAGTCACGATGTTGCGAGTAGGGACTTGACCTAGGCATCGTATTAGACAATAAAGTATTTCGCTTTTTTAGGGCACCCGTAGCTCAATTGGATAGAGCATCAGACTTCGGATCTGAGGGTTGTAGGTTCGACCCCTGCCGGGTGCGCCATTTAAAAAAGGGATCTATGACTTGCTTTTAAGCGGTCTGTCTATTGCTGTTTCAAGCACAGGCTCTAATCGATGTTTTAAGAGATACGGAATCCAACTTTGTGGTTTTTCGTTTGTGCTATCCAACCAGTAAACAGCTTCCTTGTTATTTAAAAATATCGGACTTCGATCGTGCCCGGCTTTTTTCACAAAGGGATAGGGGTCGGATGTTAAAATCGAGAAACTTGTTATCACTTCTCCGTCGACTTTGTTGTTCCACTCTTCCCAAATTCCTGCTGCAAAAAGAATTCCTTCTTTGGCCTGAAACTCCACCATATTTCCACCCAACGAACCTTCGTAAATGGGCTCAATAAAACCCGATATTGGAATTAAACAGTGTCGGTGTGAGAAGGCGTCTTTCCATGTGGCTTTTTCTAGCACTGTTTCAAGTCTTGCATTGTGCGTGGCAAACTTAAGTTTGGGTTCTTTTGCCCATCTCGGAATTAGCGAAAACCGCATCATTTCAGCGCAAACATTTTTGTGAGATTCGTCGGACTTTAACGCTAGAGCTGGTTTGCCTGGGAAAATTTTAGACTTCGAAAAACTCACATCACTGAGCCCTAAAATATTCTCAATAAGTCGCGACAGATCTTGGCGTTGCAGGTTTTGATTAAAAGTCGAGCACATGAAGGCCTAATATAATCTAGGCCGCCTCTTTTAGCTTCCACTGTCGAACAATTTCTGCAGCGATATCGTCTAGGCGAATCGATTTATCGATGGCTCCAGATTCTACCGCCTTTTTAGGCATGCCATAAACCACGCACGAAGCTTCGTCCTGCGCAATGTTGTAAGATCCCGCTTTCTTCATTTCCAATAATCCTGCGGCGCCGTCATTGCCCATTCCTGTTAGAACTAAGCCTACGGCGTTGGCGCCAGCATATTTTGCCACGCTTCTAAATAAAAAATCAGCAGCTGGGCGCACTCCATGGAGTAGGGGTTCTTGATGTAATTTTACATGATAGTAGGCCCCGTTTCGGACAAGCTCCATGTGGTAGTTTCCGGGTGCTATCAGTGCTCGACCAGGTTGAACTCTATCGCCTTCTTCGGCTTCTTTGACTTCAAATGGGCACAGTTTTGATAAAGCATCGGCATAGGTTTTTGTAAAAACCGGAGGCATGTGTTGAACAATAACTGTTCCGGGTAAATCAGAAGGGAGTCGAGGTAAAACATGTTTGAGCGCCTCTGTACCACCTGTAGAAGAGGCAATAGCAAGAATTTGATGGGTGGTTTTCTTAAGTAACAAACTTTCTGTTTGTGGCTTAACAAGTTTGAGCCCTTTGTTAACTGTTGGAATAACAGTTCTTGTTGGCATTCTTGCTTTTGCCACAGCTTTAATTCGAGCAGTCATCTCGCCTGCAAAAGATTCAAAGCCGGCTTTCACGTCGATAACGGGTTTTGCCATAACGTCGACTGCGCCAAGTTCTAGCGCACGGAGAGCTGTTTCTGAACCTTCGGTCGAGAGTGAACTAATAATAACCGTTCGAGTTGGAAAATGTTCCATAACTTTTTCTAAAAAAGTTAATCCATCCATTCGAGGCATTTCTAAATCAAGAGTCATCACATCTGGCTTGAGTGCAATGAGTTTTTCTCTGGCAATGTAGGGGTCGGGTGCCGATCCTACAACTTCGATCTCAGGGTCGCTTGAAAATATCTTAGTAAAAAGAGTTCTAATTACGCTCGAGTCATCAACGATAAGCAAACGAATTTTATTTGTCATAAAATTTATTTCCTCTCGAACACGGCATGAGAAATACTTTTGCCCATGGGTGATCGCATGCAACCGCTTTCAGAGTGACCCAAAATTAGTAGCCCGCCTTTTTTAAGATGTGAAAGCATTGTTTCCACGACACGATTTGCCATTTCTTGTTCGAAATAGATCAACACGTTTCGGCAGAATATTATGTCGAACTGATGCTTAAAGGGATAGGGAAAGCTCACAAGATTGAGTTGCGCCAGTCGCACTAAATCTCGAAAGTCTTTTTTAATTTGGTACCTAGCTTCACTGGCTGTGCCAACTTTTGTGAAATACTGTTGTAAGAGCTGAGGTGGAACACCTGAGACTTCGTTTTGTGTGTAGGTGGCCTTACCTGCGGTATCTAACACATTTAAATCTATGTCGGTGCCTAGGAACTTTAAATCCCAGAACTGAGTTCTAGGGTTTCCTAACAATTCGAGTATTGTCATTAGGATAGTGTAGGGCTCTTGGCCTGTGCTTGCAGCCGCACACCAAACTCTCAGGTCTCGTGAGCCTTCGTTATTTAGTTTGGAAAAATAATTGGGTAACCAGTTTCTTATAAAGTCAAAATGTCCTGGCTCTCTAAAAAACTGTGTGGTGTTGGTTGTGAGTGCAAACATGAACTCACGGCAAATGTTTTTATCGCCCGATTTAATTTTTGAGATTAGATCTGCGTAGCCTCCTAAGGAGTGTTCTTTTAAAAACGAAATCATTCGACTGGCCATAAGGGATCTGTTTTTTGGGTTGTTTCCCAAGTTAATTCCTGTGTGGTTTTTTAAATACTCAGCCAGAAAGGCAAAGCTAGCTTCGTCTTTTTCGAGTTTAAAAAAATCACTGTTACCCGTCGTTATTTGAGGAGCCACAAATGTCGTGTCAGATTTTGCGTTGTTTGATGATTGGCTCATGCGGCTTTTGCTCCACTTGATGTTTGAAGTCGTTTAAGTTGAAAGAGTTCATATAAACTGTCTGGATCAACAATGAGGGCCACGTGTCCATTGCCCATAATCGCAGCGCCACCAACTCCTTGTATTTTAGAAAAGTGTTCGCTTATAGATTTTAGAACCACTTGCGTTTGGCCTACCACTTTTTTAACTCCAAGGGCTACGTGCTGGGTTCCGATTTTTACAAGAACATAAATTTCTTTGTCGTCTCTCTCTCCATGAAAGTGTTCCCTCAAAGAGTAGCATGCATAAATAGAGTTTCGGTGCCTGAGTGTTTTCATGTCGCCCGAGAGTGTGATTTGTGTGCTATTTTCAAAAAGCTCAACAATTCTCTCAGTGGGAATAATGTAAAGATGACTACCAACTTCCACAATCATTCCATCTGTAATCGACGCAGTTAATGGAAGCGAAATCACAAAGGCCGAACCTTCGCCAGGTTTAGAGAGTATTCTGATGTTTCCGCGTAGTTTTTCGATATTGGTTCGCACGACGTCCATTCCAACTCCGCGACCTGATACGTCTGTCACTTGTTCGGCAGTCGAGAATCCTGCTTCAAATATCATCCCAAAAATTCTCTCATCGCCCAACTGCTCGGCAGTTGTATTGGGAGGCACAATTCCTCTCTCAATGGCTTTTGCAAGAATTCGATCTTTCTTAAGTCCACCACCGTCGTCTTTGAGTATGATTTCAATTCTGTCGCCGCGTTTTTCGGCTTTAATTTGGATATGTCCTTTTTCGGATTTACCCGAGGCTTTTCTTTGTTCGGGTTTTTCTATACCGTGGTCTAAGGCATTTCTAGCAATGTGTAACAAGGGGTCAGCCAACATGTCGACCATTGTTCTGTCGATTTCATTGTCTTCGCCGACCATTTCAAAGTCTATGGGTTTTGAGAGTTTTACACTTAAATCTCTAAGCACTCGCTGCGTTTTTAAGAACAAACTCTTTAGGGGAGTCATTCTCATACTTAAAGATCTGTCTTGTAGTTCTCGAATGGTTTTATCAATTTGAGAGCAAATCGATCCCAATCGCGCGTGTGTGGGGTAGAGAGCACTCTCATCTATGAGTTGAGATTTAATCACAACCAACTCACCTACTATGTTTAACACTTTTTCGACTTTATCGACCTCAATTTTTAATAGTGTTTGTTCTTCGACAGGCTTGCTTGCGGTAGGAGTTTTTTGTGTTGGTGCAGGAGTTCGAGTAGGTGCGGGAATTGCTGCTGCAGCTTGCACGGGTGGGGCCATGGGGATCGGCTCGGCCACCGGAGCAGTTTCTGCTTTGGGAAATTCAAAATCAGAAGCGGCCATTGTAGGAGTTGCGGCCTCGGGTGCTGGCGCAGAAGCTGTGGCTCCGCCTTGTACTGTTCCGTGGAAAATGTCTGTTGCGATTTTAAGTTCAGATACCAAATCATCAACATTCCAGGGCTCGGCTCCTGTGATGTCGCGTTTAAAACTTTCAATTCTAGTTTTTAGTCTGTCACCGCAGTTTAACAGAAGGGTAATAACTGCAGTGTCGACTTTTTCGGGCTGAGATTTTAAAAGTGTAAGATAGTCTTCAACTTTGTGAGCGAAGGCTGAAAGATCCGAAAATCCAACTGCAGCACCTGCCCCTTTAAGTGTATGAGCGAGTCTAAATATTTTATTGATTTCGTCGACTCGCACAGAAGGATCTTCGAGTTTAAGATAAGACTCTTCGCATTCGTTCAGGAAGAAGGTGGCTTCTTCGAGAAACTCTTTTTGAATTTGAATTAAAAAATCATCTTGGCTCATAATAGATAATTCCTACGCTGCCTTTTTGTGTGATAGTGAAAGTTTTTCTATTTTGAGTTGTTCTAAAGCCCTTCTGGACTCTATGAATTCTTTTCTTTTATCTTGTGGCAATCCCGAATTCTTAAATAGATTGTCTAAGTGAGTTTCGAGCGCGTTTGTCTGTGATCCAACTTTAAGAGCTCTATCGAGAACATTGTTTAGTATCTTTTGATCAAAAGGTTTTTCTAGAAAATCAAAAGCGCCTAGTCTCAGGGCTTTGACGACGTTGTCTTTATCTCCGTATGCCGTCAAAAATACAAAAGGAATTTTAAACCCTTCTTCGAGAGCTTTTTCCATAAACTGAAACCCAGTCATTTTAGGCATGTTGATGTCAGTTAATACGGCAGATATGGGATCCACTTCTGCTTTACTTTTTAAGATATTCAAAGCGACTTCGCCGTTTTCAGCCTGAAATATTTGGCATTTTAGCGGATAGAGTGCATCTATTATTATCTCTCTTAAAACGTCTTCATCTTCTGCAATTAAGAGGTTTAGTATTGGCATGTTCTCGTTTTTGATGTCGCTCATAAGTGAATTTCTTTTCGACAAAACACCTGGCAATCTTAAGCCTATTTGAAAAGAAATGTTGAGAACATGAAGAGTCTGATGTCAGGAAAATGACTAGGTTTTTACCTGACTCTCTTTAAAAAACATTCCGCTTACGTAAGTGTGTGATTTAAAGAATTGTCAGAAAAAATCCACAATTTGACTCAAGTTTTCGCCAAAGCTGACGATATTTTTAAAAGGCTATTAAACAATTCATTCAACCGGAGGTTATCAACCCATGAAACTAAGTCTAAGAAACCGAGTTCTAGTAACAATAGGTGCTGCCTGCTTGCTTTGCACAGTAGCTTCTATAGTGGCTTCACGTGTAAAGATTCAGCATCAAGGTGAAAAAGCCTTAATCGGAAAATCTCAGTCTATATTGTCGCGGCTCGAAGTGGGTCGAGACTATATTGCCAACATGGGAACCTTAGCGGGCGTTGTTGAAGAAACAATAAAAAATTACCCCACTGGCCAAGTACCCCATGAACAAAAAATTAAAATTCTAAAAAGCGTTCCTGTTTACGCAGCTTTCAAGCTTGGCGAAGAGGGTGCCGAAAAAGAACACTATAAGTTTCGAGTCTTCAGCGATAACCCTCGTAAGCCAGAAAACAAAGCTAATGAGTGGGAGCAAACTATTTATAACAAGTTTAAAGCCGACAAAAATCTTCAAGAGATCGTGGAAAAATCTGCCGACGGAAAAAACATGGTCGTGGTTAGGCCCGTTCGAGTGACTGTTGCTGATGGTTGTATGACTTGTCATGGAGCCCCTTCGACTTCTCCGTGGAACAACGGAAAAGATATCTTGGGAATTCCCATGGAAGACATGAAAGATGGCGACATCAAAGGTGCTTTTGCTATTATTTCTAGTCTCGAGCCCGTATGGGCAGAGTCCTCTGCGGCCACACAAAGTATCATGGGTTGGGGTGGTTTGTTCACTCTCATTGCTTTGATGCTAGGTTTCGTGGTTGTAAAAGGCCCAATCACCGGTCTTGGAAATGTTGCAAAACAATTGTTTTCATCAAGTGATGAACTCGCTTCTGCAAGTTCTCAGATTTCAAGTGTATCTCAATCTCTATCAAGTTCTTCAAACGAGGCCGCAGCTTCGCTAGAAGAAACAGTAGCCTCTATCGAAGAGCTCAATAGCATGGTCGGAAAAAACACAGAAAGCGCCAAAGAGGCTTCTGCACTTTCTCAGTCATGCCGAAGTTCCGCAGAAAAAGGCGAAGAAGAAATGCGAGAGCTTATTTCTGCTATAACAGAAATATCTACTTCTTCTAAAAAGATTGAAGAAATTATTAACGTGATCGACGACATCGCATTTCAAACCAACCTCCTTGCTCTAAACGCTGCTGTCGAAGCTGCAAGAGCGGGCGAGCAAGGTAAAGGATTTGCGGTTGTAGCCGAAGCGGTAAGAAGCTTGGCGCAAAGAAGTGCTAACGCAGCCAAAGATATCACCACGTTGATTAAAGACAGCGTATCAAAAGTTGATCGTGGATCAAAAATTGCAGGTTCTTCTCAGGAAGTTCTAGCTGAAATCGTTCAAAAAGTTAAAAAGGTCAACGAGATTAACGGCGAAATTGCCTCAGCAAGTGTTGAGCAATCCAACGGTATTTCTCAAATCAGTAAAGCTATGAACCAACTCGATCAAGCCACACAACAAAACGCTGCCTCAAGCGAAGAATCTGCAGCCTCGGCTGAAGAGCTCTCTTCTCAAGCCTCTTCGTTGCAGAATCTAGTGAAAGAACTCAACATGACAATTCAGGGTCAAGATAGTTCTGAGTCACAAGGCTCGGGTCGTGGCCCAGGTGTGCGAATGGCTTCTCATTCGGGAGATAAAACACATAGCAAAATTCTAAAAATGAAACCCAAGGCCACGGCTGCTTCAGCCATTCCGTTTGACGACGATATGCCCAATGGAAAAGTTGGAACCACGGACGGATTTTAACAAGGAAAGGGCATAAGAATATGAAAGCAACTCAAGGCCAGTACTTAACGTTTCACCTTAACAGCCAAGAGTACGGAGTTCCGATTGGAACCGTACGAGAGATAAATCAGGTTTTAGATATTACCCCAGTTCCTCAGACTCCATCTTTTGTAGCTGGAGTTATGAACCTCCGAGGTCGAGTGATTCCTGTTGTGAATCTTCGAAAAAAATTCGGAATGGAAGCTGTCTCTAACACTAAGCAAACATGTATCATAGTTATTGAAACCGAAAATTCGCAGGTTGGAATGATTGTGGATAGTGTTCGCGGAGTTGTTGACCTAAAATTAGAGCAAATCGAAGAACCCCCAACAATGGGCGAAGAAAGTCGCATGGCTTTTATTATGGGTATGGGTAAAACAGAAGAAGCTGTGATTATTTTGGTAGATATCCAGAAAGCTCTTTCAAAAGAAGAGCTTTCTCGAATTGAAACCTTAACGTCTTCTAGCGATTCTGGCCTTAGAAAAGCTGCCTAAATATTAAGCTATAAAGCTTTTAATTAGCTCGGTATTGGCTTGGCGGATTCTCTTTGAGAATCCGCGAGTCACCTGCCTCAAAAATTTTAGCTCTATCGCTGGCTGAGATTCAAACAAATCCTTTAAATCACTAAACGATACTCTTAAAGTTCTAACCAAATCGACGGCAACAATTTTTGCGCTCACAGGATGACTGTCAACAAACGATATTTCTCCAAAAAACTCTCCGGGCTTGAGTTTGTAAATATCTAAATCAACTCCTTCGGGTGTGACTTCTCTGACCGAGGCATGGCCTTCGAGAATAATATAAAAAAAACTGTTTATGTCTCCTTTGTTGAGTAACCACTCGCCTTTTCGATAACTTTTCTCTTTGAACAATCTCAAAAGCGATTCAAATTCTGAGTCCGTCAAGTCGCCAAACAAAAAACAGTCTTTTAAAGTTACCATTGCAAACGATTCTAATACTAACTTTCTATTTTGAAAATAAAGGCTTACAATAGAATTTATTCATGAACCAAACGCCAGAGAAAGTCACAAGTTTATCTATCGTTGGAAGAAACATCATGTCGGCACTCTTGGCATGGAAGTTGTTAAAATATAAAAATTTAAAAATCAGTTGGCATCAAAGCATCGAAGACCAAAAACATTCTGGATTTATAGATTGGGTACTTATTCCCAACGATACAGTGCTAGAGGAATTGGGCTATTCCGGATTTGCCCGACTTAATGAGATTTATTTTTACACCCAAAGACATCATAAAATACGAATGTCGGCTCTTTTAAAATCATTGCAGTCAGGAAATTCTAGAGATCTTGTTTATGATTACCCTAGAGCCTTATGGAAAAAAGTGATTTCACTATCTCTTTGGAACGATTCAACTCCTGAAGTTCCAGACGTGAGATCACTTAATGAATTTGATTTTCAAAGAACTCACTGGATGCATTCTCAACCCGAGTCCTGGCAAGCTGCTGTGTCGTCGCCCTTTAGTGGAGTGCTTGCGCCGCGCGAGCCATTAATTAGATTATTTGAAGATTTGTTAACCCAAGACAATCGTATTCATGTGGTTCATGGCAATCAAGCGGTCATGGGGATTCAAGCCAAGACAGGGGGAACAGATTCGCACAAACTCGTAAACAATGCTCCCTTTGGAATATCCCTAACAGATACTTTGCTTTGGACTTCTCATGTGGCCGCGCTCCGCGAAGAAATTGACCAACGTGGCGTTAAAAAATTTACGAAACATGATTCCTCATATCGGGCGCATTGGAAAAGTTGGGGCGGATTTGTAGAGTCAAAATATGTTTCCGCAATTCCAGTGTTTTCAATACATTTCGATGAAACGCACTTAGAGTCTAGATTCACACGCACGGGCTGTTTAGAAAATGCTTGTATAAAGCGTGTTCTGGTTATTCCGCCGCATTTGCATCATCAGGACAAAGATAAAGTTTGGCTACAGGTCGATGAATTCCAGTTTAAAGACCAGGAGCAAACTTATCATCCAACTTATGTTGTAGGATTTTTAAAATCCTTTTGCCCAGAGCTTGCAAATCAACAAGACGCAATCGGAAATATCAAAGAATTACCTTTGCGCGATGAAAATCTTATTTTTCAATCTCCTTTATCTGAATCGCTTTCTTTGACTCCCGGAATCATGAGTTTTAAAGGAAGTTTTTTAGAGTCTTTAGACAAACAAAGCGATCGGGTCTTGACTCAGTTAAGAATACCGCGTTCGCTCAGTGTTGATGTCAGAGCAAAATCAAACCCCGAAGGAACCGAATCTCGGACCTAGTGATAGTTTTATCAAAGAGGCCATTTATTTAGTCGATGCCTCGTCCTATATTTTTAGAGCCTATTATGCCATAAGATCGGGGCTTAAATCGCCCTCCGGAACACCTACTCACGCCACTTATGGTTTTATACAGATGTTACTGAGTCTTTTTGAAATATATCAACCTCACAAAGTTGTGTTCGTTTGGGATACGCCCGCCAAGGGCTATCGACACGAGTTGTTTCCGCAGTACAAAGCCAATCGATCGGCTCCGCCAGAGGATTTAGGTATTCAAATTGATAACACCAAAAAAGTCATCGACACTCTGGGTATTTTCCAAACAGAACTTGCCGGTTTCGAAGCTGACGACATCATAGCAACACTTGTTCGAAAAAACCCTAATAAGAATTTCGTCATCGTCACTGGCGATAAAGATTTGCTTCAATTGGTGGGGCCCAATGTTTGGTGTTTAGACACCATGAAAAACAAATGGTCCAACACAACAGAGGCCATAGAAAAGTTCGGAGTCAAACCCGATCAAATCAAATTTGTTCAAGCCCTTTCTGGAGATTCTGTTGATAATATACCAGGTGCTCCTGGAGTCGGACCCAAAACTGCTACTGAGTTAGTTTCTTTCTTTAACAATCTTGATTCTGTTATCCATGAAGCCCAGGAACTATGGCGGAATCCAGAAAAAACTAAATCTTTAGAAAAAGGAAACCCTCTCAAGGGCAAACGAATAGAGGCCATTGCCAACAACGCCGATTTAATCCGAATATCCTTAAAGCTTGTGACTCTGAACACCGAAGTTCCGGTGAATGTGATTCAGTTGTTAGAAGAAGCTCATCCCCATGGCTACAATCAGGACAGACTCTCGGAGTTGTTTGGAGATTTAGGATTTAAGAAAGTTCTCGACAAGACAAAGGCCGTATTCGGTTCTACGGAAATCACAGAATCCAGTAGCGACCAAGCGCCAAGTGAAATGGTGACAAGGCAAGAATTGAGTCCATTTAAAACAACTCGAGTTCAAACGGTAGAAGAATTTAAAAGCTTGCTTTCAGAGGCCCGCAATTCAAAACACATTTGCCTAGATACTGAAACTAGCTCGATACAAGTTGTTCATAGTCCGGTACTTGTGGGTTTAAGTTTAGCGCTCTCTGAAGATTGTGGATTTTATATTCCCTTGCGCCATGTGGATTCCGATGGAAATCTTGTTGTGGGGAATTTAGACATAAACGAAGTTCGTAGTCTGTGGAATGCGTTTATTCAGAACGCTTCAGTGACTATTGTGTTACAGAATGCCAAATTTGATTTGCACGTCTTAGAGTCTGAACAGTTTCTCTTACCAAAAGACTCTCAGTTACAAGACACCATGATTGCCTCTTATTGTTATGACCCCACCGAAAGTCATGGAATGGATTCGTTGTCTCAAAAGTATCTCGGAGGTTACCAACCTCAACCTTTTAAGGAAGTCTTAGGCGCGAATAAAAACTTTTCACAAGTTGGCCTTGAGAGCGCCACATTCTATGCAGCTGAGGATGCTGTGATCACTCTCAAGCTGTGGAATTATTTTAAAGACAATTTAGGGCCTCAGGAATCGTTGTATCGACTCATAGATCGGCCCCTGATGCCCGTTTTAACTCGAATGGAGTCAAAAGGAGCCCTTGTCGACCTAGAAAGACTTCAAAAACTTTCAGAAGAGTATCATATCGAGCTAAAAAATATTGAGTCGCAAGCCAAAACAGTTCTCCAAGATAGCGGAGTACAAGTTGGACCAGATTTTAATCTTTTATCGACAAAGCAAATGGCTGACATTTTGTATGAGCAGCTCAAGCTACCTATAAAGAAAAAAGGAAAAACGGGACCCTCGACCGATGTTGGAGCGCTCGAGGAATTAGAGTCTCTACATCCTTTTCCAAAAATTCTCCTCGAGTATCGAGAAGTGTCTAAGCTACTTTCAACTTATGTAGATAGTTTTCCTACTCTTGTTAATTCCAAAACAGGAAGACTCCACACCGATTATTCTCAAACCTTAACGGTCACTGGAAGACTTTCGTCCTCGAGACCCAATTTGCAAAACATTCCAATACGCACAGATCGCGGAAAAAAAATACGGGAAGCTTTTGTTGCGCCTGCGGGGAAAATTTTATTTGGGGCCGACTATTCTCAAATCGAATTGAGATTGCTTGCAATTATGAGCCAAGACCAGGTCCTAATTCAGGCCTTTAAAGAAGGTGCAGATATTCACAGGCGAACCGCAGCGTTGATACTTGGGAAATCAGAAAACCTTGTGAGCGACGAAGAACGTCGCATGGCCAAAACTATAAATTTCGGAATTATTTACGGCCAAACATCGTTTGGTTTGTCGAAGCAACTGGGAATTTCAAAAACCCAGGCTCAGGTGTTTATAGATAATTATTTTAAAACCTATCCGGGAATTTCGGAATTTTCTAAAAAAGCTGTGCAGATCGCTCGCGACACAAAAACAGTTCGAACTCTTGCTGGACGTGTTCGTCCATTGCCAGAAATAGATTCAAAAAATGTTCCTCTTCGACTGTTCGCAGAGAGATCGGCACTCAATAGTCCGCTTCAGGGAACGGCGGCTGATTTAATAAAATTGGCAATGGTAAAATTGGATCACGAAATTCAAACTCGATTCAAGGAGACGGCTTTAATTTTACAAGTCCATGACGAACTATTGTTTGAAACAACACAAAACGAACTCGCAGAACTTAAAAATCTTGTTCACGCGACCATGGAAGATAAATCCATTTTTAAAGATTTTGGAGTCGAAGATTTTCCAATAGTTCTTAAAGTCGACACTGGCGAGGGGCGTCATTGGGGTGAGATTTAAGATTTCATGACACAATGCTGACTTGTTTTTAAAAAAGTCTCGCGATTTACTGTCCTCTCGGGATGTCACTATCTGGGAGGATAGGTTTTATGAAACTCAGTCAAATTGTTTTAGGGAGTTTGTTGTTTTGCGGCCAATCTTGGAGTTTTGATTTCTTCAAAGCGCTAGGAGATGACCAAGTCTTTAAAACGCTTGAGGGCGTATATGAAAAAAACGAAGATCTTGGAGAAGGCACCTTTTGCAAAAAAGAACAAAAATATAAAGTCAGCTGGAAAGTTGATGTCGTAAAAGCCGACGCAAGTTTTATAGAACCTTCAGGGATTGCAGTAGATATGGGCCTGGGGTCTTCTGAGGTCTATGTTGAGGGCTACCGAAAAGGTGGAGTTCTTTGTTCTTGGGCCGGTGGAAGCGGAACGCTTCATTTAAATAAAGCCAATGGTGAGTTTCATCTTTATAGTGTTGATCAAGACGGAACGCCAACACTGGATATTAAAAGTATTAAGCTTGGCCAGTTTAAAATGGGCCAAGTCAGT
>JACCDO010583209.1_pt1 | contig 17509 bp, 16 predicted proteins | sample 7446101 | NCBI WGS metagenome assembly JACCDO01 (sample SAMN15323440, study PRJNA562643) | freshwater metagenome | isolation source: river surface water | place: USA:Blue River Watershed | collected 2017-08-16 | reverse complement strand
TCCACCAAACATAGCATCTGTCCACAATGGCTCTTCCCCATCATGCAACATTCGGTAATCCGCAATTTCCTTTGACATCCCTTTCCAATTGTCAATATCCCCTTGACGCAAGGAAAAACCATCCATCACTGGCGAGAAATACGCCACAGATACCAACACAAATAATACAATCGCAATTAAGTGCGGAAGGGCTTTAATGAAAATGTTCTTCATTTCGTATCGTCTTTTATTTCAATATAATCTACATACTCTCCCACTGGCTCATGGCTTTTGGAAGACTGTTGTTTGTTCTGATATTGTTGCTGTTGTTGCTGCTGCTGAAACTGACGCTGCATTTCTTCTTGGGTTTTATTCATCGCATACTGCACGCTCATTCTAGCAATAAAACGCAACAAATAAGAAATGAGTATAATCCAAAAAATAGTCCTAATAACTCCTCCAAGGGTTGCATACATCAGAGCCGGCTCTGCAGAATCTTGTAAAGGAAAGACCATTACTTTTTGTTGGTTAAGTCCTTAAAAATATCCTCCAATCGCTGCTCTTTCACTGACATGGCAAGAAGTAAATATCCAGACTTGGATAACTTATCTGAGATATCTCTTCTCAAGTCTCTGTCTACTCTGGTTACCAATTCCCATTGTTTTGGGGCGACGCTTCTCACTTCATCCACACCATCTATCGATTTCCAAAAACCAGCAGATACCTCTTCACCAATCTCAACTTGAATAATCGTAGTGGTACCGTAATTTTTTAATTCTTGGGTAGATTGATCAGCAATCAATTTGCCTTTGTTGATGATGATGGCCCGTGAACATATTGCTTCAACTTCTTGCATAATGTGTGTAGAAAACATAACTGTTTTCTCTTTGCCCATATCTTGAATCAAAGAACGAATTTCAATCAGCTGATTGGGATCCAATCCGCTGGTGGGTTCGTCTAGAATTAACACTTGAGGATCATGAATTAGGGCCTGAGCAAGACCAACGCGTTGGCGATATCCCTTTGAAAGCATTCCTATTTTCTTGTGCGCCTCTACCCCTAATCCAACACGTTCAATCATACTTTCCACACGATGATTCACGTTATCCATTTTATAAATACCCGCCATAAAAGCAAGATATTCTCTTACGTACATCTCTAAGTAAAGTGGATTGTGTTCGGGTAAATAGCCAATAATTCTGCGAGCATCCATGCTCTTGGTAGCGACGTCAAACCCATTGACCTCAACTTGTCCAGAAGAGGATGGTATAAACGAAGTAATAATTTTCATCATCGTGCTTTTTCCTGCACCGTTTGGCCCTAAAAAACCCACAATCTGACCTTTTGGAATCTCAAATGAAACATTGTCCAATGCCCATTGGGTTCCATATTGCTTGCTTACATTTTTGACTATTATTGACATACCTCTTGCTGTACCAACAAAGGTAAACGATGAAGAGATTTAGACAAAAGAATAAAAGGCTTTTGATTAAAATGAGTACCTTCGAAGGATGAAAACAGAACAAACGGTCTGGACAGCCGAAGCGCTTTGGAATAACCACCAGCCTGTATTAAATGATGCGCAATTGGTATTGTGCTTTATCGGCATCGATTTAAAAAATCAAGAAGATTTGTATGAATCCCTAAAAAATCATTACCCAAAGGCAGATATCATTTTTTGTAGCACTGCCGGTGAAATAGCGGGTGACCAAATTTTAGACAATAGCGCCGTTTGTACTGCTATACAACTTGAAAAAACCAAAATCAAAATTCACCAACAAACCATTCGTCATACGGATGATAGTTTCCAATGTGGGCAACAATTGGCCAATGCTATGTTGAGTGATGATTTGAAAAGTATAATGATACTTTCAGAGGGCACCATTGCAAATGGTGATTTCTTAATCCAAGGCGTGAACAGCGTAGTACCTCATCACGTTTTGGTTACGGGAGGGCTTGCTGGAGATTCCGGAAGATTCACACAAACCTATGTTGGTGTGAACGAAATAGCTCAACCAGGAGTCATTGCTTCAATCGGTTTTTATGGTGATGCCATTCAAGTAGCTCACGGATCTCAAGGCGGGTGGACAGAATTTGGCCCTATCCGAACGGTGACCTCTGCAGAAAAAAATGTGCTTTTCACCATGGACAATGTCAATGCATTGGAGTTGTACAAAAGATACCTCGGTGAGCGTGCAGACGAGCTCCCTGGAGCAGCATTGCTTTTCCCATTGTGTATCATTGGCGACGATGGCTCAATGTTGGTAAGGACAATTTTGAATATTGACGAGGAAAAAGGGTCAATGACATTTGCCGGTAATATCCCAACAGGTGCCAAAGTTCAATTCATGATGGCCAATTTTGACCGAATCATTGAAGGTGCTGAAGATGCAGCTGCGCAGAATGATACCTTAGAAAAACCAGATCTTGCCATTTTGATTTCTTGTGTGGGAAGACGAATCGTTTTGGGCCAGAGAACAGAGGAAGAGTTGGATGCAGTAATTGAAAGAATCGGTGATAACACCACTTATTGTGGATTCTATTCCAATGGAGAAATTTCTCCCATTAGAGAAACCGTCACTTGTGCCCTTCACAATCAAACCATGACCATTACCACTTTCAAGGAAAATTAATATGTCCAAATTACGTGTGGCGATTTGGGGTTCAGGAACTGGATCAAATGCGAAAAATTTGATTCAATTCTTTCAAAATAGCCCCAAAGTTGAAATTGCTTGGGTGCTATCTAATAAGCCAGAAGCGCTGATTTTACAGCACGCCAAGGATGCCGGTATACCAACAAGAATCATTCAAAAATCCGAACGTGATGATTGCGCTTTATTGATTGAGGAGCATTTAAAAAATGAAATTGATTGGATAATTTTAGCTGGGTACCTATGGAAAATCCCGAGCGAACTTTGCAAAGCATTTCCAGATAAAATTGTCAATTTACATCCCGCTCTGCTCCCCAAATATGGAGGAAAAGGAATGTATGGGCACTTTGTGCATGAAGCGGTCCATGCCGCAGGTGAAAAGGAATCTGGCATCACCATTCACTTTGTTAATGAGCATTATGACGAGGGAAATATCATTTTTCAAGCCAAATGCGGCATTGAAAACACCGATGGTCCCAAAGAAATCGAACAAAAAGTTAGAGCCCTAGAAATGCAACATCTGCCTAGTGTAATTGCTTCTTTGCTTGCACCATGATTCGGCAAATATTACTGGCACTGACATCGTGCTGCACCATCATGGTTTTGGCTCAAATGCCTTCAGTAAAAAAAGGGAACATAGATTACATCCCTTCATTCGAATCTGCGCATGTAGACGCCCGATCCGTTGCTATTTGGACACCTGAAAACTATAACCCTTCCAAACATTACAATGTCCTCTACATGCACGATGGACAAAATGTTTTTGATGCCAATATCACTTGGAATCATCAATCATGGGAAGCGGCCGATCATCTGCAACATTTGATAGATCACGGAAAAATAAATCCTTGCATTGTAGTTGCAGTTTGGAACAACGGAAACAAAAGACACGCAGAATATTTTCCCCAAAAACCGTTTGAGGCGCTTTCCAATTCCTATAAAGACTCTTTGCTTGTAACCATCAGAAAAGACTCTGATTCACCTCTATTCAAAACCAATCCATACTCGGATGACTACTTGAAATTTATGGTGAATGAACTCAAGCCTTATGTCGATAAAACTTATGCAACCAATGCCTCAGCTCAAGGTACCTTTATTGCGGGAGCAAGTATGGGAGGACTCATTTCTTGGTATGCCTTAACAGAATATCCTCAAGTATTTGGCGGAGCCGCATGTTTCTCTACGCACTGGCCTGGCATATGGCCCAATGACGATCCGAAAAAGAAAATATTCCGTTCTTTCAAAAGCTATTTCCTATCTCATGTTCCCCAAAACAATCTGTTGTATTTTGATCACGGTTCAGAAACCTTAGATGGGTTTTATCTGCCGTATCAAGCGGAAATAGATCAAGAAATAGGAAATAGATTCCCGTTAATATCCTACGCTTCTTATTACTATCCTGGGTATGACCACAGCGAAAAATCGTGGTCGCATCATTTCGAAAAAGCCATGTTATTTCTAATGGCTAAATAATTTGACTTCAAACAAAAAAGAGCGCAATGCGCTCTTTTTTTATCTTTTTCTCTAATTATTGAGTGACCACCAATCTCATTCGCTGATCACCAATCATGACCATGTAAACACCGTCGGATAAACCTTGACATTCCACTTTTAATTGCTGGCCGTTGAAGAATACTTGCTTCTTCATTACCAACTTTCCTGCGATATCAGTGATGGTCAATTGCATCTCTTCTTCACTGCTCGCGGAGTGATTGATGATGGTGAAATTTTGACCAGATACAGGATTCGGGTACAACACCATAGCTGGCATGGGCAAATGGTTATTCGCTCCACCTGCAAATGCGCTTTGATTCTCGCTCTCACTCTGAAGCATCATTCCTGAAGTCCCCGTTTTTAAACATTGGGCAGTTCCCCATGCACCAACGTCACCACTAGCATGAATTGGACGAACACGAACATTGTAGGTCTTACCATTGCCCATTCCAGGAACATTACTCAAGAAAAATACTGTAGTATTCAATCCACCCAAAACCGTCACTGCAGGTTGCACCGATGGAATTTGTTGGGTGAACTCCCACTCATATCGCAAAGCACCACAAATGGTCCTGTCAATCGAGATAGATGAAGTTGTCGTTTTGGTACTTGGGCAACGATCTGAAGCACGAAGCGCAACAGGCAATTCGGCATTCAATGTTACTGTACAAGTAGTATTTGCATTGGCTGTGATGGAAGTGTAGTTACCTGCAGCATCTGGAATAGCGTAAACTACAGGAACACGTAAAGTGTAAACTTTAGCAGAAGCTGTCATGTTTACTGGGAAAATAGTTCCCAAACGAGGAACAACAGAATTAGCTGTGGTTGTCGTATACGACCAAGGTGTAATATTCAGATTTGTGCTATTCTGAGTTGCACTCAAAATATCAAAAATATAATTGGTAGCGTTACCCTTGTATTGAGCCTTGAAACTGGTACAAACGCTGCTGTACACTCCGGTATTGTTGCTGTAGTAATGATCACATGTCGATCCTACAAAGTGATTGAAGCAAACCTTGGCGCTCGCATTTGAATTACCAGAAACGCGATGAACAGCAATATAATAATTCTCTCCAACTGTCAAGTCATCAGAAATTAAAATTTGATTTCCAGTTGCCAAGGATGATGTAGTGTACACCTCATGTTCTGTCTCTAATAGTTCAAAACAACCATTGGTAACGTGGTACAAACGAATCTCATTGTCCCCAAAAGCAGCAGATAAACTTGCGCGCAAAGTATTGTATTGAGCGTTCAAACTGTACCACAAATCAGGACCATCGCCTTCAATAATTGCGGAATTTGAACCATTGTTTAAGTTGGCCGGCTTTAATGCATTACCAGAGCAAGTTGGATACAAAGCAGTGGTAACAGACACAGGAACAATGTCTGTTACTTGCAAGCCTTCGTCTACTAGACCATTACAATTGTCATCTATCCCATTGCACAATTCAGTTTGTGGTAAAATACAAGAGCCATCATCCGTATTGGCCAATTCATTGAAATTACAAGCGGTAGAATCAATACATCCTGTTACGACAGGAATACAAGACCCATTGTCCGTGTTGGCTTCTTGGTTGTAATTGAAGGCGGTTACATCAGTACAACCTTCTAAAACTGCAATACATGAACCATCATCTGTGTTGGCTTCTTGGTTGTAATTGAATGCAGTTACATCAGTACAACCTTCTACTACTGCAATACATGAACCATCATCTGTGTTGGCTTCTTGGTTGTAATTGAAGGCGGTTACATCAGTACAACCTTCTACAACTGCAATACATGAACCATCGTCTGTGTTGGCTTCTTGGTTGTAATTGAACGCGGTTGCATCGGTACAACCTTCTACCACTGGGATACATGAACCATCATCTTCAGTAGCATCTGGGTTATAATTCAAAGCCGTTGCGTCGGTACAACCTAAAATACTGGATACACAAGATCCATCATCAACGGTAGCTTCAGAGTTGTAGTTATTGGCCGTTGGGTCCGTACACCCTGGTATATCACAAGGCGCATCTCCCGCAACACAATCATCATCTACTCCATTGCCACAAACCTCAACAGCAGTAGGAAATGTAAATGCATTGGAATCATCACAATCACCAGCATTCAAAGCATAACCATTCAACATTTCACATGTAGAGATGGTGGTTTCTGATCCGTAGCCATCACCATCAATATCTTGATACAAGGTGAAAAATTCAAGACCATCATCAACTAGATCATTGCAATTGTCATCAATATCATTGCACAATTCCGAAGCACCCGGGAAAATCGAAGAATTCCCATCATCACAATCAGAATTATCTTCGGTGAATCCTTGGGTAAGCTCGCACATCTCCATTGAATTGAAAGGATCTCCGTATCCATCAAAGTCCAAATCTGCAAAATATATATTCAAGAGCCCTTCATCAATGTCAACATTACAATTGTTATCAATGCCATCGCATATTTCATCAGCCGCAGGATTAATGGCTGCATTGTTATCATCACAATCTTCCAAATCAGTAAATCCATCATTGTCCAAATCATTGTCCACTTCAGGCTGCTGGAATCCTTGTGTTATAATGATGTCGCCAGCACTCAAAGTGGTGACAAAAGTTTCACCAACACTCCATGAAACGTAGACCCCACCTACAGTTGTGGCATTTCCTGCACTGACAATGGCCGATGGAGAGACGCTTTGAGAAAAAGCGAGAAGGCTTACAAAGAAGATGGTTACAAAGGATAAAATTCTCTTCATGATTCAAATTTGAAGAGGCAAAGTAATAAAAATAGCGTTATAAAACAAATATAACTTGTTCCAAATCAATCCAATCTTTTGGGAAATCTCCCCTTCTTGAAAACATTGCGACCTCCCTTGGTTTGTTTTCGATATGCCTTTTGATCTTCTTCAGAAAGATGAATCACGTCTTGGCATTCCGAAGAACAGCAATTTTCAAACTTTTCTTTGCACGTAGGGCATTGAATAAACAAAATGTGACAGCCCAAATTTGCACAATTCGTATGAACATCAAACGGGTTTCCACATTGGTGACATTGGGCAATGACATCATCAGAAATACGCTCTGCCAAACGCTCATCAAATACAAAATTTACACCTTTGAACTTGTTGTCCAAACCTTGCTCCTTGGCATCTCTTGCATACTTGATGATTCCTCCCTCTAGATGATAAACATTCTTGAATCCCTTGTGTTTCATATATGCCGAGGCTTTCTCGCAACGGATGCCCCCTGTGCAATACATGACCAAATTTTTGTCTTTGTTCTCTTTGAGCAAATCCTCGGCAATTTGAAGCTCCTCCCTGAAAGTATCAACATCTGGTAAAATAGCACCTTCGAAATGACCCACTTCACTTTCATAATGGTTCCGCATATCCACCAAAATGGTATTGGGATCATCGGTGAGTTGATTAAATGCTGATGCTGATAGATATTCACCGGTATCCGCAGGATCAAAAGTGGAATCGTCCAAACCGTCCGCGACAATTTTATTTCGAACCTTAATCTTCAGCATGTAAAAAGAGTGCGAATCATCGGCAACTGCAGTATTCAATCTCAGCAGATTCAATGGTTCGATGCTATACAGAAATGATTTAAATGCTTCGAAGTTTTTGGTGGGAACTGAAATCTGCGCGTTGATTCCCTCGCTCGCAATGTAGACCCGACCAAGAACTCCCAATGCCCTGATTTTTTCAAAGAAAAAATCTCTAAAATCTTGCGGAGATTCGATTTTAAAGTATTTGTAAAAAGACACCGTCGTTCGGGGTGTCTTATCGGCTTCCATACGTGCCTTCAGCACGCGACGATCTATGGTATTGAACAATCTATTTCTCATGTATAAGCGTATATTATACGAGCCAAAAATACAATAAAAAAAAAGGGCAAGTTACCTTGCCCTTTCTGAATTTAGTCTTTATCAATAACGATATTGGTCAGTTTTGTATGGACCTTCAACCTTAACACCGATGTATTCTGCTTGATCTTGTGTTAATTCCTCCAACTCAACTCCGATTTTTTCCAAATGCAAACGGGCAACTTTTTCATCCAAATGCTTAGGCAATACATAAACGTGATTACCATATTTGTCATTATTCTCCCACAATTCCAATTGAGCCAACGTTTGGTTGGTGAATGAATTACTCATAACAAAAGATGGGTGACCAGTAGCACATCCCAAATTCACCAAACGACCTTCAGCCAAAACAATGATGTCCTTTCCGTTTAAGGTATACTTGTCTACTTGCGGCTTGATGGTATCTTTGGTAGAACCGTAGTTCTCATTCAACCAAGCCATATCAATCTCATTGTCAAAGTGTCCGATGTTACAAACCACTGCATTGTGCTTCATGTTCAAGAAATGACGATCAATGATGATTTGGTGATTTCCTGTAGCAGTTACAATGATGTCCGCCTCTGGGATAGCGGTGTCCATTTTCTTTACCTCATATCCTTCCATTGCAGCTTGCAATGCACAGATAGGGTCAATCTCTGTAACGATAACACGAACACCAGCATTCTTCAATGAGTCAGCAGATCCTTTTCCTACATCACCATATCCAGCGACAACAGCAACTTTACCCGCCATCATCAAGTCGGTAGCACGACGCAATGCATCCACCAAAGACTCACGACAACCATACTTGTTATCAAACTTTGATTTGGTAACACTGTCATTGATATTGATTGCTGGTAACAACAAAGTACCGTTCTTCTCACGCTCATACAAACGCAAAACACCAGTTGTTGTTTCTTCGGAAATTCCACGAATACCTGCAACCAACTCTGGGTACTTGTCAAAAACCATATTGGTCAAATCACCACCATCATCCAAAATCATGTTCAATGGCTCATTGCCATCAAAAGCATGTAAGGTTTGTTCAATGCACCAATCAAATTCTTCATTGGTCATTCCTTTCCAAGCGTAAACAGGAATACCAGCTGCTGCAATAGCTGCTGCGGCATGATCTTGAGTAGAAAAAATATTACAAGAGCTCCAAGAAACTTGAGCGCCCAATTCTGTTAACGTCTCAATCAAAACCGCGGTTTGAATGGTCATGTGCAAACATCCTGCGATGCGCGCACCTGCCAACGGTTTAGAAGCGCCAAACTCTGAACGCAAGGACATCAAACCTGGCATTTCAGCCTCGGCCAATTTGATCTCTTTGCGACCCCACTCGGCAAGAGACATATCTTTTACTTTGTACTTCATAGAAGTTGCTGTTAAACTACTCATTTTTGATATTTTAAGCAAAGATAAGTTTACTTTGCATTGAACAAGAATTTTATCCTTTGAAAACAACGCTTAGTCTAGGAAACCTATCAATCCATTTTGTGGTTGATAAACATTTGGTTCCAGATTCTGTTCATCCCAATCGGAACGAAAGGAAAATAAATGATCGTCAAAAGGATTTTGATGCCGTAGAAATGTGCCTAGCGCCTGACTTTTCTTGGAATGATATTACAAAGGATGAAAATGGAAAACCATTTCTTGGTTCGCAATTTTTAGGCATCAGTCACTCCAATGAAATGGTGGTCGTATGCTGGTCAGATGAAAACTTTGGCTTGGACATACAGTATGTTGAAGATAAAATTCATCGCATTGCTTCAAAATTCATCAATGACAATGAACTTCCTTTTGCAACGAACGCTGATTTCATAACCCTCATTTGGTCTGCCAAAGAAGCTGTATTTAAATTCCATGGACACTTGGTTGACTTTGCAGGAGAAATGACCGTTCACCCATTTGGTCTTGATGATAAAGAATTTATTCTACATTATCATGGAAAACACCATAAAAATCAATACTTTCGAGTGTCGTTTCAAAAAATAGACGACGCATATTTAACCTTAGCGCTACCACAATTATGAAAAAATATCTTCAATCAATTTTGTTCTTTTGTACAACTTTAGTTATCGCTCAAGAAAAAGCTCCAGGAACATATCTTGAATTGGGTAACAACCAAAACAAAGATTTGACGATATGGTCAGAAGATTTTGCCAATGGTATCCCTGCTGATTGGATCAATCAGGAATCGTCTGGAATAGCTGCTTGGGAGTATAGAGGTCCAAGCACATCGCCCGATAACACCATTGGTTCTCGTGGAGCTTGCAATCCCAATTTCCAAGGAGCTCCAATTCAAAGTGAAACAGCCAACAATGGTTTTATTCTTTTCGATTCCAACTATTGGGACAACAATGCCAATCCTTGCACCCCAAATTTCTTTGGTACGGGTCCAGCTCCCGGCCCACACTATGCCACATTAGAAACACCTTCCATTGATTTGTCAGCTGTGACATACGCTGCATTTGAAATGGACCAATACGTACGCTTTTATCAAGGTGTCACTTCCATTCAAATGAGCGTCAATCAGAGCAATTGGTCAACTTTTTATAGCAACATCTTGAATACAGGGGCTAGCACTGACAACCCCACTCATCTGCGTATTCCTATTCCTGCAGCCGCCAACCAAAGTGATGTTAGATTCAGATTTGTCTATGACGGCCTGTATTATTTCTGGCAGATTGATGATGTTCGTGTTATAGAAGTTGCTGCGAATGACCTTGCGTTAGAAGAAGTGCATTATGGTGATTTCGATATCTTGGATGTATCAAACCCCACAGGATATGAATGGATGGAATACAGCCAATATCCCAAAGCACAAGCTCCTTTATTGAAGCTCTGGTCCATGACCCAAAACAAAGGTGGATTGGCACAAACAGGATGTGGATTGGATGCAAGGGTTTACAATACACAATCCAATTCCTTGGTGCAAGCCGTAACACAGCCTATTACTTCTACCATTCCTGTTGCTCAAACCACCGAACTGAGGGCAGGTGCTTACCAAATGCCATTGGATACAGGTAATTTCAAAATTATTTACCGCGCTTTTCAAACAGAAAATGAAGACATCCCAGTGGACAATATTGATTCTAGCTTCTTCCGTATTTCACCTTGTGTAATGGCGAGAGATAATGGAGCGTTAACCAGTATCTATATGGGTTCAGATGCTGTGAACAATCTGCCTTTTGAAATAGGGAACATCATGCTACCTACAGCAGAAATGAAAGCCGCCGCTATAACAGTCGGATGGAGTCAAGCATCTCCCGTTGGTAATGCACAAGTTCGTGGAAGAGTTCATCAATTTGTATTTAATGACAGTATCACCACCACATTAATTGGAGAGACACCTTGGATAGCGATGGACATGTCCACTGCCAATGCCAACGGTGAAAACAAATTTCAAGTTTTGAATTTTACCGATACGGTTGTCCTTAACGCACAAACGCCGTATTGGATTACCATCGAAACCAACAATGCCCCCAATGAGGTATACGTAGGGATGTCCGGCGAATCAGAGATGTTCACCAGCTGGATTTTTTCTCAGGGTTACCATTACTATTTGTCCAAAAAACCAATGATTAGAATTCAATCCTGCATGGACACCATCACTCACCAACCTCAAGATACAACTTGGATTCAAGATTTCGATTGGGCAAATGAACTATTTCTGTATCCCAATCCAAGCCAAGAATCTTTCAGCATAATGAATATGCATGGCATGTCGATTCAAGAAGTCAACATCTTCAATGAGTTTGGTCAAAAAGCCATGGTGATCATTCATCCTACTGGAAAAATTGATATTTCTAATCTAAGTCGTGGCGTTTACTTTGTTGAACTTAAAGCCAACAATGAAAAGTACAGAAGAAAATTGGTAAAGCAATAAAATGGGACTGAAAGGCTGGATTGCCCTGCCATTGGCAAAATGGGTAAGAAAAAAAGTGTTGAAGGAAAGTGAAAATGCCGTTCAGCATCAGAAAAATATCCTTGATGGTCTTATCAAGCGAGCATTAAAAACGAAATATGGCCAGGATCATCTATTTGATAAAATCAAAACATATGATGATTTTATTGCCAAAAACCCCATACACCAATACGAAGATTTAATTCCATACATCAACCGAATCAAAGCTGGTGAGAAGGATGTCCTTTGGCCAGGCCTTCCACTATATTTTGCCAAAACATCGGGAACCACTGCTGGTGCCAAATATATACCCATCAGCCATGAGAGTATGCCGCATCACATTGCAGCAGCTAGAAATGCACTATTGTGTTATATTGCAATCAGTGGAAACTATCATTTTGTAGATGGAAAAATGATTTTCCTACAAGGAAGTCCCGAATTGGATTACTTGGCATCTGGCATTGCTGTGGGAAGATTGAGTGGCATCGTCGCGCATCACATACCGCAATACCTGCAGAAAAATAGGCTGCCAAAATTCGAAACCAATTGTATTGAAGATTGGGAAACCAAAGTAAATACAATTGCGCAAGAAACCATTCCGCAGGATATGCGCTTGATTTCAGGCATCCCCAGTTGGGTGCAGATGTATTTTGAGACTCTGCTACAACAAACTGGAAAAAAGAATGTCCGAGAAATATTCCCCAACTTCAGTTTGTTTGTATTTGGCGGTGTCCATTACGAACCCTACAGAAAGAAAATGGAATTGCTCATGGGTGGGAAAATAGATACCATCGAAACCTTCCCAGCTAGCGAAGGATTCTTTGCCTACCAAGACGATTTACATCGGGATGACTTGCTTTTAAATACAAACGCAGGAATTTTTTACGAGTTTGTTGAAGCTGCGCATTACTTTGACGAGCATCCCAAAAGGATTCCATTGTGGGAAGTAAAGGAGAATGTGCAGTACGCATTAATTCTCAGTACCAATGCGGGTTTGTGGAGTTACAGCATTGGGGACACAATCAAATTCACCTCCGTAAAACCATACAAAATTAAAGTTACAGGTCGTATCAAACATTATACAAGCGCATTTGGAGAGCACGTCATTGCTGAAGAAGTAGAACAAACCATGCAAAAAGCCATGGACAAGTTCAATTTTTCTATAACTGAATTTCACGTTGCTCCCCAAGTCAATGTTACCAATGAACTCCCCTATCATGAGTGGTTCATTGAGGTCAACGATATGCCCAATGACCTAGAGGCAGTAAGAAAGTTCATGGATCAATGTATGACTGAGCAGAACATCTATTACCGCGACTTGATTGAAGGGAAAGTTTTACAACCTCTGAAAATCAAATGTGTCAATAAAAATGCCTTCCAAGAAGTCATGAAAAAAAATGGTAAGCTAGGCGGACAAAACAAAGTGCCACGCCTAGCCAACCATCGAGAATTTGCAGATTTATTCTAAATTTTATTCGCCGCCCAAACGCATTCTGAATCCCACGTACATCATTCTTCCGAAAGCTGGCGCATAAGAAAAATTGCTGTCAAATGTGGTTGATCCTGATTCGGGGTGGCTATATACTACAACACGATTTTGGCGATAGTTGAAAATGTTTTCAACGCCCAAATAGACATCCCATTTCTCTTCTTTGGCCAATGCAATCTGGCCGTTGATCATCCAAAAAGTAGGGCTATATGCGCCAATACCAAAAAGCGTATCGTCCTGATGCATGGGCATGCGCTGACGATCACTCCATTTGGCTGTTACATCAAATAACACTCGTTGATTTTTACCAAACATTTTCGTGCTATAAGCGATGTTCGAATACAACTTATTCTTGCTGATAAATGGCAAATCTCGTCGACCCGTGGCGTAATCAACATAGGCGTTAACGTATCGGTATGCCAAACGAATATCCAATCTTTTCAATGGAGAAAATTGTGTCTCAAATTGAGCAGTTTGAGAAACGGATCGCGCGCCGCCATCCTGATCAAGCGCATACATCTTCAAATACCCAACTGAGTCCCAATCCATCACCACTTGTTGATCAAACTGGGTATGAAAAACATCCACACTCCAGGTCATTTTACGATGAAACATTTTGGTGTCTCCAGAAATTACAAACCCTGTATTCACCGCTGACTCCATCGGCAAACCATTTGGATAATCGCCGCTGGGTTGAATCTGTACCACACGATTTGAAGCCAAAACTCCAGGATTGTCTAGAATGGGATTCACCACACGACGACCTTTACCTGCCATCAATTTGACATGGACATTCTCTCTCAAAGAATACCTCAAATGGACTCTTGGCGTCAATAGACCGCCATAATAATTGTGATAATCGTACCGCGCGCCTATGATGGCCTGTGCCAGATCATCATGGTTCCAAGAAAATTCAGAGAAGGCACCAACAACATTCTCGGTCCTATTAAATCCTCCCCATTGGTGAAATTGCTCACGGTACTCATCCCAATTCCAAGAAATACCATTGGTCCATTTCACATCGTGGGTCCACTCCAATGCATGCATCGCAACAGCCCTCAGATTTCTTTGATTTCCGGAATATACATTTTCATCTGCTGGCAATCCCTCCTGCTGAAAACGCATGTGATAATCGGTAAAGCTCAATTGCGTTCCTATGCTCTGCTCCTTCTCTCTTTCGAGCACCCAACCATTCTTGAGATAAACACCATAACGCTCCTGTGAGCTTTGTAAATTCAATGGCGCCGTAAAATGCTCATAGGTTCCGAATTTGGAATTATAGTTCAACGCTGTAACAGTATAATCGCCACGATATCCTTCATTCCCCTCGTAACTCGCGTGCAATCTACCGTTGAATTCACGCCCTGTTGGATTGTCCAAAAATCCATCGTGGTTCATATCAAATCTACCTTCATTCAAAGCCAAATGAGACGACCAATCCCAATTGAAGTGATCACCAACTGAATGATGCGATACCGTATTCCATTCATATCGTCCCTGATTTCCAGCATAACCATTCAAGAAAAAACGTTCCTTCATTTCGGCACCCTTGTGCGCAACATTGATCTGTCCTGCAATACTCTCATAGCCAGGGATAATAGATCCTGCTCCTTTGGAAATATTGATTTCTTTGATCCACGGTCCTGGCTCCCATCCCAAACCATATACGGTTGCCAATCCGCGTAAATCAGGAATATTGTCTGACATCAATTGCGCATACTTTCCATCTAGGCCCAACATTTTGATTTGCCTGGTTCCTGAAATACCGTCGGTGAAAGACGCGTCTACACTTGCGTTGGTCTCAAAACTTTCAGAGAGATTACAGCACGCGGCTTTGCACAATTCCTGTTCCGTCATGGTTTGAAAAAGATGTGGATCCTTGCCGTGCAAATGTTGACTTCCGGCATGCTCCTCGATTTCCAACCGCTCCATTTCGTTGATTTTAAGTTCAACGCGATACTCAGAAATTTCATTGACGATTAATTCAAATGGATGATATGGTGCCATTTGAAAAACCAAGATATTGTGATTGGGAATTTTTCCAATTTTAAAAACACCAGCCTCGTTGGATAACGTTCCCGCTTGGCTATTCTTCCAAAAAATGGCAACGTACTCCAAAGGTTGTTGGGTTTCAGCATCCACAACAATTCCCGAGATTGTTTGTCCCCATGACATGGAAACCACCATGCACATGAGCAGCATAATAACCGATGGGCGCATCAATGATCTTTTAAGTCTCTGTATTTGCAGCAACCATGGACGCGATCATATTGTGCGTCTGTGCATGTACTTTTCTCGGTATCATATCCTGCTTCGTTTAATAGCACGTGCATCTGATTGACAGAAATTTTAGCAGATTTAAAAACAACATGGACTTGATGCGTTTTCAAATCGTAATCCACTGCAACAACACCCTTTACATCGAGCGCATTTTCAATGGTCTTTTCGCACATTCCACAGACACCTGCAACCCAGAAAGATACTTCCTCAGTTTTTTTTGATTGAGCCGAAACGGCTGTTGTTGCTATGATCAAAAGCAACATTAATAAAATATTTTTCATGATAATTGATTTTAAAATAATAATTGAGCGACTAATTAAGCAGCGCTGAAATCATCATAAAAAATCAATTGAGAAAATAAGATCGTCCGGTTTTGAATCAACGGCGGAGCCTTGATCAAAGGGGAATGAGAAATTACAGTTTCACTTTCTACAACCGGTGTAGCGTTGGGACAAATGGAATGTACATGGTGAAACGTATTCAATCGGAAAAAAACCGAAGTCGGTTGGTCGTCCACCTCCAAGAACAACGCATCTTCTTGACAACAATTCTGTGCAATTTCATTTCCATGCCCATCATGCGCATGTTCGTGTTCATCGCAGCAATCTTCTACGGGTACGAACCAAGACTGTTCAGTTCCACAACAGCATCCATGAAAATAAATCGTCGGTGTCAACGACACCAGGGCGTAGACCACCAAGACGATATATAATTTCCACTTTTGCATGACTCAAAGGTAGAAAATTTTTCGGAGTTCTTCATGAACTAACAGCTCCTTAACAAAATCCACATGACCTTATATTTGGGGCATGAACCCCATGATTATAGGAATAGCTGGAGGAAGCGGAGCAGGAAAAACAACTTTCTTGCGCGCGTTGACCCATCATTTTGATTCATCACAACTTGCACTGGTCTCACAGGACAATTATTACAAGCCCAAGGAGTTGCAACAAGCCGATGAAAATGGAATCATCAATTTCGATTTGCCTTCATCCATTGATCACGATCATTTTGTGAAGGACATGGAGGCTCTCGCTTCTGGGGAAACGATTACCAAGCTCGAATACAATTTCAATAATCCTGCTTGGGAACCCAAGCCCATTGAGATTTATCCGGCACCTGTTATTGTGATGGAAGGATTATTTGTTTTCCATTTTGCAGAAATCATGAATCGATTGCATTACCGAGTATTTCTTGATGCGCATGTCGATGTTCGTCTTACCAGAAGAATCAAGAGAGACAGCAAGCAACGCGGATATCCGGAGCATGAGGTTCGTTATCAATGGGACAATCACGTCCGACCTGCTGAATTGGCCTATCTAGAACCCTATCGTGAACAATGTGAACTGATCGTCGACAACAGCCACAGTTACGATGACGGATTGAACACGCTGGTCAATGCCATACAGAAGCACTTGGATCAACAATGAACCAATGCGTCTGGCCATTGTTTAATTGAAAAAGAAATCATGAAAAAGATATTTGTATTGGGAAGCTGCAGCACTTGTCAGCGCATTTTGGGAGAATTGGGAACCAAGACCAAGGGTTACGAGATTCAGGACATCAAGACTGAGAAAATCAGCGCCAAGGATTTAGATGAAATGAAAAAATTGGCAGGTAGCTATGAGGCACTTTTCAGTCGCGTTGCAATGAAATATCGTTCCATGGGATTAAATGAAATGGAATTAACCGAGAAAGATTACAGGAAATATATTTTGGAAGAATACACCTTCTTGAAACGACCCGTCGTTGTCAGTGGAGACAAAATTTTCATAGGCAACAGTAAAAAAGTTGTAGAAGCAGCCAAAGAGGGGATGTAAATCCCCTTTATTTTTTTCTATATCTCGGTTGATTGCCGTGCCTTCTTTTCTG
>JACCDO010261130.1_pt1 | contig 17510 bp, 16 predicted proteins | sample 7446101 | NCBI WGS metagenome assembly JACCDO01 (sample SAMN15323440, study PRJNA562643) | freshwater metagenome | isolation source: river surface water | place: USA:Blue River Watershed | collected 2017-08-16 | reverse complement strand
TGAGTGAGTGAGTGAGTGAGTGAGTGAGTGAGTGAGTGAGTGAGTGAGTGAGTGAGTGAGTGAGTGAGGAAGTGAGTACCTCTGGTATCACTAGTTCCATTATAATTTTACTTGGTTTACGATTAACTTTTTCCTCATCATGACTGCTACTTTCATCATTATCAGTACCAACGTTTAGATCATCGACTGGATCAAATGACGTGTCATCCCAAGGGAAATTATCCACGTACTCGATGAATCTTCCACACCACATATTATTATGACAAAATGTAGTTGCATCACTAGGGCATGTAATATTATATTGTTTCTTATACTCTTCTACAAATGCATCATAATAGATTTCTTTGCGACTATTGAGCTTGCCACGTGCATTACGTTCTGCTTCAGCACGAAATGATTTAAATGACGGGGAATGCTGTAAATACGAGATAATAAAATCAGGATAAGTATAAAATTTACAATGTAACCCCGTGGTGTTGTAGAACATATTCAATTCCCACTCCGCGAAGTCGCACAAAGCAAGCGCGATGTCTTGTATCTTGGGCTCGATACACATTTTACTATTTTGATCCGTTAATGCTTCAAGCGCGTTCATAGGCACCGTTGTTTCACGTTGATATGTTATACCTATTCGTACGTGAGTAAGTGAGTAAGTAAGTGAGTGAGTGAGTAAGTAAGTGAGTGAGTGAGTAAGTAAGGCAACGTCAGTGGGTGGTAATGAAGATGAAGTGCGATAACTACCTAGTGTAATAATTTTAAACGAGGGATTTGGTTCATTTAAATTATCCAATGAGGTGCAAATGCAGGGATTATTGCTGTTCTTCAACCAGTATACATTGTGTTTTGCCATTTTAAGCTGCGATGGCCATCTGTTGCTTACGAAGGTTTCCTTTCTTGGTTGCTTGCTCTTATTCGTTTCGCTTTCCGTTTTATGGACTATGGCAGGATAGGAACGTTTATTGTTCTCATTCTGTACTTTTTTATGATCAATTTCAACTTTTCCCGTGTTGTTATAGCCGCAATGATCATGATACGGTCGGCGGCAGTTGACTAGTAAGTGTAACTGCATGATGTCTTTGAAACTGCGGTAGCGAGAGGTAGTATCTGCAGCGCTGCTTGGGTCGGTGTCCATACCTTGGGCACCATCGTCTATCAGTATGTCCATGTTATTCGGCAATGCGACATCATCTGTACAGTAAGTAAGTACGTAAGTGAGTGAGTGAGTAAGGAATAGTGAGTGAGTGAGTAAGGAATAGTGAGTGAGTGAGTGAGTGAGTAATAGTGAGTGAGCGAGTAAGTAAGTAAGTAAGTGAGTTAGTGAGTGAGTTCATTGGTACCATTAGTTGGAGCCGTGGCAAAGTCGTTATTCGCAATAATTTCGTCGATATTGTTTTCATTGGCGTTATTAACGACAATTGCATTATATCGTAAAAATATTTGTCTCAAGTCAGGCCCTTGTCTATATGACGCCTTCATGAAGTCATCAATGTCCACTTTGCTCCACGAGATATCTTGCATCACGCGATGAATCACCAAGTCAGCTTGAACCAAATCTAATGCCTTCACTATGTCATAATTTGCTACATGAAGAATCTCTAATGCCCGGTCATCAGGCAATGATAATATTTGACACGATACTACAGCGAGTGAGTGAGTGAGTGAGTGAGTGAGAAGATTAAGGAGTATATTTTGGTGCAGTAAATCGTACCTAACGGAACTGTCCATTCATTAAACCCATCAAATACATCTAATTCTTGAAATTGTATGGATGTTCGAATATTTTCAAACACGTCAGTACTCGCATTGTCCCCACTATCCCCATTACTATGAGAACGTTTATGCAGGGCAATACATGGTATCAACGGCTTCTTCTTCCGCGACTTCACCTTGCTATTCGTATTCGTACTAACCATTTCATTTTCTTCATTATTTTTTATTTCAATTAACTCGCTAACGGCTATATTCTCATGATCATTATTGGTATGAATACTATATTGTGACGAAATGGACATGGAATTATTTTGGTTACTCGACACGAATGGTGCTTGTAGTAGTGACCCCGCGGATACATGCCGCGCCCGTAACAATTGAACCCGGTATAGATACGCATTGATATCCGCGTCACTCATCACATCCGCACTGAATACCTTGCCATCATTTGGATTCTTCTGGGAATTTTCTATGCATACTGCATCGGTCAAGGCTTTGTTATCCACTTGGTATATCTTCCCCACGCGGGACGACGACCTGCCGAAGTCTCCGTCATCAATATCACTGGACGTTAACGTCTCAATCTCATTCTTTAAGTAACGTATTTCGCACGTTATATTCTTCAATATACCATTCAAACAACTAGGTAATGGCTCATCAGGTGGTGCTTCTAATGCATTCGTTATGAAACCAGGATAATGCGATGGATGGTCACCAAAACTGTGTTGAACACACATAGTAAATAAAAAAACACGTCGTTTTTCATCAAATAAATCAATAAGTGAACGATCACCAAGTGTAATTTTTATCCACGTAGTTAATTTGGTTGAATTAAATAATAATTCAGATAAAAATTCTGGCCAACAATATGTTTCTCTTGCTCTATCATCATACTCGGCAAAATCTATTAATGCTAGAGTGAAGTGGTATGTGATGTCGTACAACGTCTTACATCGCCGGAGCAAGATATCTTGATCTAATACCACTAGTTTATTGCGATATACTTTAATATTTCTTTTTTTACCAGCGTGATTTCTATTTTCTTTGGTTAATCGACGACATTCGTCGATATCATCATGATAGAATATAGGCGAAACCGTTACCAATGACTCGGCAAGGTCGGCTTTCTCTTGGCCGTACCATATAACTGGTAATTCATATTCTAAACTCCAATATAAATTATTTCTTGCTTCGTCTTCATTGTTATAGTTGTCTTCTATTTCATTAGATGTGTTACAAGTAACGTCGGTATCTACCACTGGATTCACTTTATTTAATCTAAAGAAGAAAGGAAATTCAGGAATAAGGAAATAGATTAATGAGTAAGTGAATAATATAGTTACCTAGAAGATGTATTCGCTTTAACCTTTTTAGGAGAACCAGCTTTATTATGCACATCAGTACTTGTATTTAGTAACTTTTTTGAATTCTTTTTAGACATTTTATTGTTACTAGAATTGTTGATATTGTTATCACTACTTTGTAATTCGAAATACCTAAAAACATAACAAATTATTAGTTATGCACGTACGTATTTAAGTAAGGGATCGTGTACCATCTTGGTAATTCAACAGGAGGTGATTGTGATGATGCACCAATAGTTACCCAGTAATATTTATCTTTTTTACTACGTGAAATCACAATACCAGTTGAACCTTTGTGAGCACCTGAAGTATAATATATGGTTAGTATCTGCATGGACATTATGAGAAGCGATGATTATAGTCATAGAATAAAAGATAAATGCATGCGTGGGTCGAAGCGAGTGGCACATATGGTACAATACACACATGATAGTGATATTTTCGATATTAAATGAGCAAATAATCAAATTCCGTAAAAAAAAAATGAGGTAGTAGTGAATTCTATTTTGAATTACCTAAAATGATGGTCACTTTGGCCCCCGCAAATGGCGTGTTTTGCGCGTCAGGTACACTCTCGCTCATTATGGTTCTACTTTTGTACGGATTCTTGCATCATCTGCAATGAACAAGCTAAAACCAATACTTTTTTTTTATTGAAATTTCAGTATTTTAAAAATCTGCGAGACACTGAGGTAGTTAGGGCCATTGAGTCAAGAAACATGAATCACAATCGTTTATATAATTCACTAGCCACGCGTTACTTGGACATACCCATGGGAAACGATTGAGTAGTATTTGCTATCAAGACGGGAAAATAAAGGATTGAATAGAAATTACATTACAACTAGTTACATGAAATGATCAATAACAATTAAGTGGTGCAGCAATACTCATCATGGCTGCTTCTTTGCACCAGTGTCTATATTTTCTTCTATATATTTTTCTATTTTCTTCTTTATTCCATTTTCTAAAGGAAGAAATCGGCCCTAAAAAATTTTATCAGTCAGTTGAAAATTAAAAATTAAAAAAAACAAAAGAAGAATAATCGTTTATTGACTGCGTTTTTCAGTGTTTCATAAGCTCTCTCCGTTGCTAGAAATGGATTCAAAATTGGCGGATGTCGACGAGCCGAATATTAGGACTCTGTTGAGTAATAGTGGTGGTTACAATCAGACGTACATCATACTAAAGAATAATGTTGATTCGACGGAGTACAAAGGTTTGATTATTCACTCTCTCATTTGTTTATTTCATTCTATTCATTCACTCGCTCATTCACTAACTCGTTCACGAACTCATTCACTAACTTAATCACGCACCCGTAGGTGTTGGTGGTGATTTAGGAGGTAAGTTAAATGATGGTAATGAAGTATTTTTTCGTTGTGGTAATTGGTGCTATAAAGGACGTATTCAATTTAATGGATTAAATATAAGTACAGCTGATTTACCTATATTGATACCAGCATTACAAAAACAACAAGGTAATAATAATCATTCACTTACTTTTACTTTCACTCTTATTGTTACTTACTTGTTTATTAGGTTCACTAAGATATTATTGTAATGCAAATAATATCCCAGTCAAGAGTGATTATTATGATCCTGTAAAATATATTAACAATGCAGCTGATTTTGTGGGACAAGAAATGTCATCCGATAGTGTTGAAAAAGAATTACGTAAAATGACAAGTGTATTTCCATGGATAGATGATGATAGTTCAACTACATACTTTGAATTAGGACTAAATACTATGCCCAAGTATATGGACAAGGTGGCGTTAGTAGCCACCAAGACTTATGTGTTTGGATTGATATTAATATCCGTGTATTACGATGGTACCATGTACTTTGTAATACAAAATGGTGAAGGTGATCAACCCTTATTAGACGTGCGGTTCCCGGATATATCCAAGCATGGTCAAGGCTTCCACATTGCATCATATAATAGTCCAGGATCACTCTATAAGAAACTAACATTATGGCACATACTATTTCCAAATGTTACCGTTACCGTGAAAGATTTACCAAAATTAAAAACATTAAATGTAGCAAGCAGTAATTACGAGCAAACGTATTGCATCATGAAGAGCTCGTGGGATCCCAATACCCCGAACCTGTCCGTGCATCATGATGTATTATTCCGTTTTGGTTCATGGTGTTACTCTGGGAGAGTACAGCTTACACCTGCATTATCACTATCCGATATTCCATTTGTTATACCCGCGTTAAGAATGCAACAGAGTAGATTAGATTTCGTATGTGATGTCAGCAATATTCCAACTACGTCACCATTTGCAGGGGTATTGGAATATATTAAAAATATTACGCCCTATATAGAATTACAAATTGCCGCGTCTGAAGTAACATTGAATGAGTTAGTAGATAGATTAACGAAAATGGGTTTGGGTGAATCGGTATCTAAGTGGTTAGAAGGTGATCCAAACAATTCATTTTTTGAATTTAAAGTTCATGTACTCATTCATTTCGATATATAATCACTTACTCACTCACTCACTCACTCATTCACTTATTTAGGTTGATGAACGTACGTCAGAGGCGTTTAAATCCATGGAGTTAGTGGCAACCAAGTCATATCATGCATCAGGGATTATCACGGTAACGATTATTTTCGAGCATACAATATACGTGTGTGTCCTGGATGGTAGCAATGAAAATCCATTGTTAGATTCTAGATTTCCAGATATTTCTGGTAAAGGAAGAGGGTATCAAATACAAGCTTATACGGATGGTATTGAAGGTAATGCTACTCACCCATGCTTACTCACTCACTCATGCTTACTCACTCACCCATGCTTACTCACTCACTCATGCTTACTCACTCACCCATGCTTACTCACTCACGTCATTTAACAGGATGGAGTAATTTACGAAAAGTGTCCATATGGCAAACAGTAAGCGCATTAGAACAAGAATTTAGAGATCGCGCAACCCAATTAGCGAATTCGCAAGCTAGTTGCAAAGCGGATGATAGTGATAATGACGTCAAAGATCTGGATAAAAGCATCGATAATATATCCGTTAATGACGTACATGAGGACATGACTCCGGCTGTCGCCGAAGAAAAAATTACGGATATAAAAACAACTTCAATGAATAGCTATCCAGGCTTTAACTCCCCTGAAAAAACCGGATTTGAATCAAGTAACAACAACATGTTTAGTGACACACGCAGTAAGAATCGCCCGGTTAGTCAAGTGAATCATGCTGATTTATAAGAGATAACAAGCACCGCCCGCAACGATATTAATATGAGTGAGAAGACAACCGCAAGCCCGTCCATGAATGAGAGACTAGCATCTAGTAGTACCATGGAACCCATGTACTCGTTAGGCGGCAGCACAGATCCGTTGGCAGGACAACCACGTCGACCAGTATTGAAAGGGCATCATTTACCTAAGTTAGAAAATCAATCTTTATCTAAAAAAATGGAAGATATAAGAAATTCAATGGCGAATATTAGTGAAACGGATGCACCGTGGGACAGTCTGGGTCGCCCCAAAGCATTAGGAGGTGCCAAAGGCGATAAATAAGCATGTATATACACGATTGATATAGTATGTGAATGTAATTTTATATAAAATGATAACAAAATAATATTTTTTAACTAGATGATGTTCCTTTTGGAATATAATTTATTCTTGATTTATCAAACATACCAATGCGACCGTTATCAGTGCGGACGGGTGCGATGTACTTGTTGTTGTTGTTGTTGTTGTTGTTGTTGTTGCTCTCATTCGCATTGCTTTTGTTGGATACTATTACGTCTTTACCTACTATCTCAGAGACTATTTTGGTGACAAAATCTGGTTCAAGAGGGTTTAAGGATGGTGAATCCGTGTATTGCCACCCGTTTCCAGTTTGCAAAAATATCGTTTCCTCTTCAACGCCTAGATGCAAATGAGTGAGTGAATGAATGAATGAGTGAGTGAGTGAATGAATGAATGAGTGAGTGAGTGAATCATAATAAATGATCAGTACCTACTAGTTCGCCATTTTCATCTTTGAATATTGCCCTAAACACTATGTTACATTGTCTATTCTCGTTGCTATACGTTTCCTTCACTATGTCAAAATATAAAAATTCAATATCTTTTGACATTTGATTTATCTCTTTTGCCCAACGCTTTCTTCCAGATTTCAAACTTGCTGTATTGAGTGAATGAGTAAGTTAGTAAATATGAATGTAAACAATGCTTTGGGAATAAATCACCTTGTGACTCTTCATAGTATTTTACATAGTCTTCTGATGTAACATGCGATGTATCAATAATAAAATCTGCGACCCCATACATATATCCGGTATACCTTCCACGCAATATTGTTGAAGGTGTTAATTTTGATTTGTCAGGCTGATGATGGGACAGATGGCAACAGTCTTTGTAACTCTTTTTAAGTAAGTGAGTGAGTAAATCCGTCAATAAATCAGTGCATAAGTAAATAGAGATAGTTTATAGTGAGTGAGTAAGAAATGATATGCAAAATTTTACCTTAGTTGATCTACATCCACATGGTTCGTTCAATTTATCATTCTTTATTTTTATTTCCTTTTTAGACATTGGAGTAGGTGCAACATCATTCACTCGTTTAAATCCACTTTGGAAACAAACTGTTCGGCATCTAGGCACTATATAGCGATGGGCTATAGAGTAGCCGATACAGCCAGGTAATATGACTACCAAGATAGTTATGAATATGATTCCCCGCATTTTATTAAGTACCTTGTAGACTACAGGAGTTGTACGTACTTCCCCGTTTTCTCCAGAAAATTACTCGCTAAGCCCTAAAGCGGCCCTACGAGAAAAGAAGAAGAAACAAGTTTTCATAGTAGTTAATTACTAGCCAAGGTTGACATGAGCCCGGTAGAACTGGCAGGTTCCTGCTGGATTGTCGCCATTCGAAATTTGAATATTCACTACTGCATTAGCGTCGATATACACTACATCGCCCTGTTTAATGTTGCATTTATTACTATTGACTACGATGTGACAATCACTTGATGGAACTCTCAACACTAACAGTATTGATGCACATGGTACAGTGGGATAGGTGTACTCTGATATGCCAGCTGGTAAAGAAGTCAATTCAACTTCAAATTCGGCACATGATTTGGTATCTGGTCGATACAACAAAGTGTATTCATCAATTTTACTTGTGGATAACAATGAGGGATTGCCTGGTGTGTAGTCTAACATGCGCAGTAGTGTGTCCACGTCCTTGAATTTAGGAGTTAAACCAGCACGCACTACGTTATCCGATAATGCCATACATTCAACGCAATCCCCGGATATATAGGCATGAGGAATGTTTGCACCCATGAAAAATCCTTCCCCAACATTCAGTTTAATATAGTTGAATAGTAACGGACATAAAATCCCTCTGTCATTCGGGTAATCGGTGTGTAGTCGCAATACTAATTGGTCTAACTCACTCATGGTTGTCGCTGTACGTAATCTTGATATTACCGTATTGAGATGACTGTTACAGATTTCATCGGGGCAACGCATAAACTTTTCAAATAAATTTTTCACGAGTAACGTCTCATCATTATCCATGTTAATGCTATTGTTATCGTACTCAATTATACATCTACAATTAGTAGTGAGTGAGTGAGTACGTAAGTGAGTGAGTGAGTAAGTAAGTAAGTGAGTAAACCTTAATTCTGGATACTCATTTAAATGTTGTCTAATGTTTTCTACGGATCTGAATCCACTAAGTGCTTCGAATGGTGTTAATGCGATTGCCATTTCTGGTTTATGATTATTATCTTTATATATGGTAGGGAAATTGTTGTGTAATTCGTTAGCTAATACTTTATCAGGATGTGCTTGAATAGACAATGCAGTTTGAATAGATAATACTTTGAACATGAATGGTAGATCATTAGGCAAACATCCTGAACAAACGAATAAAGAGTAATTACTGCTGAGAAATAACGAGTGAGTGTATTACCTGACGGTATCAAACCGATAGATGATGGATTTGACTTCAAGTAATCAGACAAAAATTTAGTATCTTCATTCTCATTCGTTAAAATTTTAGCAGGTCCTGATGGGTGAGTCCCCATCCATAGCTCAGCATACGGTTTATTGCTCTCTATCAAATTTTCATTTTCAAAATATTTCAATTTTGCTACTTCAGATTGATTACCTCGTCGTCCCTAGTATTTAAGTAAGAGATTGAGTGAGTAAGCAAGCGAGTGAATGAGTAAGCAAGCGAGTGAGTAAGCAAGCAAGCGAGTGAGTGAGTAAGCAAGCGAGTGAGTGAGTAAGCAAGCGAGTGCGTCTAACCCATTCGTAATTGTGCACGAAGCAATTTAACTTCATCATTGATATCAACTCAAATTTTACGTAAAAATGGATATTTTTTTTTATTCAGGATTTTTTTTACCGAATCGATTTTTGGATCCAAAAGACTCGGCATAAGAATGGGTAATCTAATAACTTGTAAGAACAATAATAAGATGCACGAGAATGTGCACAGAAAACGGTGAATATAAAGGGAAAAATAAAATAAATAAAATTACTTCTATATTTCTCGTGTATATACACGTGTTTAAAAGGCTACTAGGCTAGGTAGTATGCTAACCATAGGTAGGTAAGCCAACTCATTTTGCACTTCGTCTATACGCGACGACATTTCAATGTACCTATTGTTTTCTCTCTCCCTTGCCCACGAAAATTCAGCTTTTAATTTCTCGCACGATATCTGTTAACGTCGAATTAAGGACTGTAAAACATAAGAATATTCATATGCGTACCGCAGTATCAAGGATTCGATCGCTGTTAATCAAACCAATTACTTCGCCGATAGTGAAGTCTAACCACTGCTCGTGCTTAATTTTGTGCTTTTGAAAACCATGCCGGTACCAATACCGGCAATCCGTTAGGTACAAATTTTTTTGAAAATAACTCAAAAAGTACAAAAAAATTTGTGCAATAGAATGAATTTGTGTCGAGTAGGAGGCGTGAGCCGCCGGGTAGCACAGCTTCGCTTCTTTAGCGCCACAGCGGGTAAGGTGGTCACTGTTACCTCTGGAAAAGGAGGCGTTGGTAAAACAACTACAGCTGGTATGTTCACTCATCGATTCATTCATACATTCATTTACTTACTCATTAACTGATGATCCACTGACACACACACACACACTCGCTCACTAGTTTATTCGTGGATCAAGTCGCTGATTGATTCATTTATTCACTCACATTCACTCCCTCTCTTACTCCATACTCTTGTTCAATTGATTATCGTCAGTCCTACTTACCGAATAATTTTATTTATTTTCTTATAACTACTTACTCATTTACCTATTACTTCATCTATTTTTATTCGTTTACTCATGTAAATTTTGATTACTTCTTCATAATAGCATCATTTGCTTATGGATTGGCAGATTTAGGACATAAAACAGTGGTGATAGATTTTGATATTGGATTAAGAAACTTAGACATACATTTAGGATGTGAAAGACGTGTTATATTTGATTTTGTAAATGTATTGCAAGGTGAATGTACATTACCACAAGCACTTATTAAGGATAAAAGAAATGCTAATTTATCAATATTAGCTGCATCACAAACAAAAGATAAAAATATTTTAACGGTAGAAGGTATGAATCCCACTAACTACCTCGTTGTTATTATAACTTATTCGTTTATACTCACTCATAATAGGTGTAGAAAAGTTATTAAATGATTTACGATCCCAATTTGATTACATCGTATGTGATAGTCCAGCAGGTATTGAAAGTGGTGCTAAGCATGCCATGTACTTTGCAGATGAAGCTATTATTTGTACAAATCCTGAATTGTCTTCATGTCGTGACAGTGATAAAATGATTGGATTTATTGCATCACGATCACGTCGTGCTGAATTAGGGAAAGAACCAGTTATACAACGGTTATTAGTAACCCGTTATGATCCTGAACGTGCAGCTAAAGAAGAGTCATTATCACTAGGTACTCACTCACTCATTCTTACTCACTCACTCACTCATGCTTACTCACTCACTCAAGATGATATTGGTGAACTATTAGGGTTGCCATTGATTGGTGTTGTACCAGAATCGAAATCAGTATTAACAAGTACAAATTTAGGTCAACCAGTTATAACAGCAAATGATCGTGCTGGCGAAGCATATAAAGATTTAGTACGTCGTTTTCTGGGGGAACAAGTGCCCTGGAGATTCGTTAAACCAGAAGAAAAAACATTTTTTAGTAAATTGAAATCGGCATTTGCATAAGAATAGGGATATTTCATTGTCTGATCTATAAATAGTCTTATATTTACACATTTTTTATTCATTTTTTACTATAAAAATCGATCAAGATGGGTGCTACTTGCTTCCTCGTCGGCACCGTATTCGTCTGTTTCATTATATTGTAATAAACAGTGTTCTCCGTTACGCGGGACTCCTGCAATAGTGATTTTAATGATGATATTTCTGTGTTTAACAAGGAATTACTCATTAAATACTGCGTTAAGGCATCCATAACTCCTTGCTCGTGGCATAAAATAAAGATTTCCTTCTCCTACGAGGGATTATGAATGAAATAATTAATTAATTAATAAACAGTGAGTGAGTGAGTGAGTGAGTCAGTCAGTCAGTCAGTCAGACAGTGAGTGAGTGAGTCAGTGAGTGAGTGATAGTGAGGATAAATACCTGCTTGTTCAATGCGTTGGTGTCGGTACACTTATAGCTCGTCATAATGACGTACAAGGTTAATCCCTCTTGATTCATGAAATCAACTAACTCATGGATAACATCATTCGTTAAGAAATCTTGTAACGGCAATAGCATCGCGGATATTCCAATGCTCCCGTTGGACGACACAGGAAACACCTTGTAATCAAGCTCAATTGCATCGATTGTTTTCAATGATTTCCAAAAATTTTGATCATTTTTTGCTTTTGATAATTTATTATATAAGGAATTTCGATCAAGAAATTTATGGGGTTTGTGTACGTACTCACTGCAGTAGTCGTAGGCTGCACCATCACGAAGCGTGCCTTTCTTGATGCTAGAATCCATGTTCAATGTGTCTAGTCCAATGACTCCCGTCAATAGAAATCGTATGTCGTCGTAATATTGGTTCAATTTATTAGCTTCTACTGTCAATTTCTCGGATATTAAGGTGCAGGTGCTGGCAATAGTAGGGGTTTTATTGATTAAATCAAAGCCAATAAGTCTATTCGTAGGTGTAATATGACTATATTTATTCATATCTAAACGAGTATAAGGAAGTCAATGATTAACTAGGTAATAATTTCTTGATGGTTGGGTACCTTCATGATGATCAAGTATTTCAACAATCAACTCATCCAGATTGCTATAATTTATACAGTTATATGCTTTACTTGCCAGAACATTATGATCTACCAATGTAAAATGACATGAAATATTACTACTTTGTAGCCCTTTCCAATTGATGTCGTATAATGATAACAAGTCTTCATTTATGGCAATATCAACATGATCCAGTAGCAGTTCAACGTCACGACGTAAATAAAATTTTGATTTTTCAACACAAACTAATGGAATATAAATACAATCATTGCTTATGCAACTGCGGTGATATGCATAACAAAGTGAGGATATAATTGAGTCAGCATCAGCTGCTTCGTTGCCTGAATTTAGTGAGTAAGTAAGTAAGTGAGCGATTAAACGAGTAAATGCAGTACATACCAACAATAAAATGCAATGGTTTTTGAATATTGTCACTTACTACACGGGATTTGCACTGTTGAAGATACTCTTTTGGGGAGGTGAAAGCGTCCATTTTCAGCGAGATAAGAGTAGCAAAGATGGAGATGAGGATGAGCAGCAGCAAATTTTGCATCAATCGATGACAAAAATTACACAATTTTAATGAATACCCTTCGAAATTGCAGCAAATTTTATTCTTTTCTGAATTATTGTCCACACCCAAAATTTTATTGTTTAAAAACAGTTTACATAGAAATAAGGAGAACAGAGTAAGATTAAATTAGTAAGCGTTAAAGAATAATGTGGTTTTCTGTAGATTTAATCTAGTTAAACTAAATTACAAGCACGTAGTATTTCTATTTGAGACAGAAAACAGCATGAATCGTTAAATTTTGGCAACTAGACGATTAGATTGGCTTCTTATAAGCTTTAGAACAGATTGCTCACGATAATATTCAATTTTATTTATTCCAATTGACTAGTACCGGTTTGAGGGTTGCACACCCAACCGCCGGAGTGTCTAGTGTAGTGTGGTGCAAAAAGTAGCGATAAATAGTGAGAAATGAGTCATTACTTGCGTCCAACGAGCTCCTCAAAGAGTCAAAGACGGGAAAAGGCCGAGCTATCGACGGATAAACCATTTGTAGCATCGCCACATGTGAAATATCATGATTTATTTATGGATTGGTATTAATACTCAATCTTTGTTTATATTATTTTCCTTTTTTAAGGTCTGATAAGGAAAAGGAGTTTTTAGTGAAGCAGAAAGCGTTTGAGCCATCAAAACGTATAAATAGGTAATAATTAACAAGACATCCTTATTTTAATACTAATTCGTTTACTAACCCGATTCACAGTATTTATTGGAGCATACCATTGCCTGATATTGAAGTGTCAAGTAATACCGAACAAATTGTTCTTAATGAGGACATATTAAATGCACTACAGACAGCGAGTAATTTAACAGGTGTCGAAGGTAAATACAAATATTACAATATCAATCACGTTACCCAGGACTTCAAAGAGATTAGAGATATCAAACAATTCATGCCAGCAACTGAAATACAGTTGAATGATATTCTTAATATTAGTGATTGTCCACTTATAAGTAAAACAGGCAGAACTAGAATTATGAAACTTGCGGCAATATTTTATCCAACAAAAAATACGAATCTTGTTAATTGTTTTGCGCTTAACTATTTCCCTGTTATATTGAATACAACATTTGATGATAATGCACCAAAAGATGCGGACGATTCTACTAAAGAAACTCCAGTCAATACAAGTCCTGATGCGCCCAGGAGTAGTCCACCAAGTCCACGGGAAGGTGATGCTGATCCTCCGTCCAATCCACAACCAACTAATGATCCTCCTGGCAATATTAACCCGGTCGTTCCTCCGTCCAATCCACAACCGACTACTAATGATCCACCTAGTGGTAATCCAGTCGTTCCCCCATCAAATCCACCATCCAATAATCCTCCATCAAATCCACCATCCAATAATCCTCCATCCAATAATTCTCCGTCAAATCCACCATCAAATCCTCCATCCAATAATCCTCCATCCAATAATCCTCCATCAAATCCGCAGCCACCTGATAATCCACCTGGTAAGCTGCAGCGTCGGTTAAGTGTGCTTCAACCTAGAGTAAAACTACGTATACAATATGTAGTCCCTAATATTGATATTCATGTCAACGATCCTCTCGATGACGATGTCGTTTCGTTGCTTCAATCCGCGAATATAGTTACAACAAGCGACATTCCAACAGATATTCCAGGGACATTTACTTATGAAATCGACGGATCATACCCACTAGTGCCTGGGTACATATTTCCAAAGCCTGGTGTGCACATACTTACTATTACATTTGTTCCCAGTGACAGTACTCGGTACGATCTAACGTCATGTGATGTTGAAATCCATGTAAAAGACAAAGATAAGCCTATTGTACCATTGCTCTATTGGATTATTGACGGAGACTTTACGTGCATTCAAGGTACTGCCAATGTCGATTTATCACTTTTAAAAACGGCCAAAATTCATCAATCAAATATATCCGGTACATTTTTATACCTCCATGAGGTGAATAGCGAATCGCATGTGATTGACACAGGGTACACCTTCGATCATGAAGGTAGACAAACGCTTAAGTGCGTCTTCACGCCTTATGACACCGATAAGTATGCCGAGGCCTCGGTGACCAAAGAGATTACTGTGCATCCTGCACCAGCACCTATGATGCCTACTCTATCGTGGTATATCTCTCTGGGCTCGGATGTGATACACGAAAAGGTGCCAGTCGACTCTACACTGATGCGTAAAATCATGTGCTGCCAGATCATATGGCCTGATAGTCCCGTGCCTACTGGCGACTTCAGGTACCTGCATGTGCTGCCTACTGGCGAGGAGGTGGTGATGGCATCATCGTATATATTCAGCAGTGTCGGCAATCAATCGCTCAAGGTAGTATTTCGTCCAAAGGACACTAAGCGGTACGTGGAAGCTACCGCATATGCTTCGATAGAAGTACTGGGTACTCCGCCACCTATAGTACCTACACTGTCGTGGCCAGACTTGGTTGACTGCACTGTGTACGTCGGCGAAAGTATTGCCAACAGCGCTATGGATAAGCTTAAGACCGCGGTGTGCATCCATCCGTCTCCTGAGCCGCATGGTACGTATGTCTACTACCACGTGTGCGATGGCAGAGATATCGTGATCGTGCCGGGGTATGTGTTCCAGTCCTTCGGCAAGCATCAAGTGAAGGTGGTGTTCACTCCGGATGATTGTAATAGGTATTCACCAAGCAGTTTAACTCAATTTATTTACGTAGAAAATACAGAATTTATAGAATTAATCTGGCCGTTAGAATCCTTCGACGTGAAAGTGAACGATCCTCTTTCTAAGCACGACGTGAAGCGCATCACAACCGCCTCCACCCTATTCAACGTGCCTGGTATCTTCACCTATTACCATGTTTCTTCGTCGGATAAAACACGATGTGAAATCACCCCAAATTATTTATTTCAATCAGTGGGTGATCAAATAATTCTAGCGGAATTTATTCCAATGGATCGTCGTAAGTATAATATATCGAGTATATCGCGAACATTATTTGTGCGTCATCAATCACTGGTCCTTCAATGGGAAATAGAGCCGTTGGTGCATGTAGTAGAGCATGAAGTTATTGATAAAGAGAGACTTGATGAGCTGTGTAATGCCGTGCTAAATGCCAATTATGTCCCTGGTAAATTCAAGTATTTTCATACTACCAGATCCAAATTACGTATGGAATTACAAGGTATGCCTTTGACATATTATTTTACACTGTTACTCACCCACTCACTTACTTACTTACTCACTCACTCACTCACTCACTCACTCACTCACTCACTCACTCACTCACTCACTCACTTACTTACTTACTTACTCACTCACCGACCTACTCACTTACTTACTTGCTTACTCGCTCGCTCCTTACAATAGCCGGTTACATATTCCAATCAAGTGGGCCAGCATCATTACAATGCATTTTTGAACCGGATGATGCTAGTAAGTACCACCGACTAAGTGCTGATCTGACGCTAATGGTGCTGCCCAGTAACGGACTCTCACCCGAACAAGATGAAATAGAAAAATCCAAAACAGCGAAACGGTTAACACTAGCGTGGAGTATGATCAACTTCTTCCTTTACAACGCAAAAAGGCAGTTATTAATCGCGGATTTATTGCAATTATTAATGCTGTTGGTCACACTGGCGTCCACGTCAGCAGCGTGCACGTACATGTATTATCTAGGTGGTAATGCGGTGTCGGATGGCGTGTTGCCGATACTTATTGTGCTAAACTTGGTGCTTCCGTTGGTGTTGACCGTGTTGAAAGGGCTGTTTGGCTATCTGAATCCGTATGCCAAATACTGCGTGCTAAAAATGGCTGCAGCGAAAATTGAGGTAGGAATATTTACTTATTGACACGCTTACTCACGCGTGCTTACTCACTCACTCACTCACTCATGCTTACTCACTCACTCACTCACTCACTCACTCACGATTACTCACTCACTCACTCACTCACTCACTCGCTTACTTACTCACTCGCTCATTTCATAGGAAAACAGTAAAAAAAATAGAGTTCTATCAAAGCGACGTGTCCCTCACGCCCCGTAAGTTATTCGCCGAAGCGATTCAAGGCATTTGGATTGAGTTGGTGCAGTCGGAAGTCATTCGCGGCGCGCTCGTTGCCCAACCCAGTAATAGCTCACATCTACGCGATATCAATCATCTAATACAGAGCAATAGACGGGAGCAAGAGTCGCTTATGGTTGAAGTGATTGACTTGGCAATAGCAAGTAATAGCGGTATCAGCATTGTTATATATATACTTACCTACTCACTCACTCACTCACTTACTCACTCACTCACTCACTCACATTTAACCAGTAATGGTAGTTGATGACGAAGAGGACGATTTATACTCCGTGAAAGTGTATCCAACGAGTGACTCGTCAGCAATAGCCACCGTTTCATACTATGTCACCGGTATGATCAAAATGATGAAGTATAAGGCTTACCGTTTCATATCAACATGCTTTCAAGGTGTGACTCACTCACTCACTTACTCACTCACGCACTCACTCACTCACTCACTCACTCACTCACTCACTCACTCACTCACTCACTCACTCACTCACCTATTTAGTACTCTAT
>JACCDO010281134.1_pt1 | contig 17517 bp, 25 predicted proteins | sample 7446101 | NCBI WGS metagenome assembly JACCDO01 (sample SAMN15323440, study PRJNA562643) | freshwater metagenome | isolation source: river surface water | place: USA:Blue River Watershed | collected 2017-08-16 | reverse complement strand
CTTCATAGCCCTGAAACATTAGAGCCTACAATTAATGTAAATAAAATTACAGCTTCAATTACCTTTAATAAAACAATTTATGAAGGCCTTTCTCAAACTACATTAGCTTTTGGACGTAATTCTCCAAGCGAGGGAAAATCAACTAATGCATATCTGCTTGAGTCTTCATGGGAGTGGACAAACAACAACACTCTCTTTTTTAGAGCTGAAAAAGTTGATAAAAATGAACTGTTTTTAGAATCACACCATCTAAATCATGAAAACTTTAATATCAAGAAATTAAGTATTGGCGCTGTACATGATTTTGAAACAAACAGTAACTATAAATTAGGTGTTGGAGTGACAGGAAGTCTATTTAGCTACCCTAATGAGCTAGATCACGATTATGGAAGCAATCCAAAGTCTTTTTTATTTTTTGTAAGAGCTAAACTTTAAAAGGAAACTAGTATGGAACATATGATGAATGGTGAATGGACTCCGCACATGATGCTGATGTGCTTATTAATGACTGCATTTTTAGTGCTTGGTATCGCTTCTTTTATTAAATACCTTTTCTTTAATAAAAAGAAATAAAGGGGAGATTTATGGCTAAGAAAAAGTGTAAATATAATTGGCATATGACATTTAGATGCTCGCTTGGTACCGCATTTTATATTCTAGGTATTGCGGCTTTTATTAAATATTTATTTAACTAAATGCAAATGAATGAATTAATCTTGAGCGAAGAAGATTTATCAAGGCTCATTGAAATGGCATGGGAAGATAAAACACCTTTTGAAGCTATATTAAAGGCTTATCATTTAGACGAGTCGAGTGTGATGAGGCTAATGCAAAAGAATCTTAAGCCATCGTCTTATCGATTATGGAGAAAACGCGTTAAAGAGCGCTCAAGTAAACATTTAAAATTAAGATCTCCAGAAATCAATCGCGCTTATTGCTTAACTCAATATAAAATTAGCCGTTAAGATATTATGCGAATGGTAAAGAAAGAAAATTTGCCAACGAAAATTTGCGCAACATGTCAGAAGCCATTTACCTGGCGAAAAAAATGGCAACTTGTTTGGAATGAAGTGAAGTTTTGTTCAGAGCGATGTAAGCGTCATAAAAATTAAGTATGATTGGTAAAATTAGAAAAAAACTTTTAGAGCCTTTACCATCGATTTTTCATACAGAATCTTTAATTTGTCCTATATGTGATAGATCTATACCCAATTCACAAAAAGACGCACATCACCTAATACCAAGATCCAAAGGAGGAAAATCCACTGAATTTCTTCATAAGATTTGTCACAAACAAATACATGCATTATTCAATGAAAATGAATTGGCTAAAACATTTAATACGGCCAAATCTTTAAAAGAACACCCAGATATGCAAATATTCATAAATTGGGTAAGAAATAAACCTGATGCTTTTTATGAGAGAGTTGCTAAAAGCTCACGCATTAAAAAAAATAAATTTTTTTAAATTACAGCGTTTCAATGTTTTGAATATGCTTTTTGGCTTGAGATTTTATATCTTCAATTAAATTAACATCCATACTTCTTATTTGTTTATTCACGATAGCTAATCTTGGATTTTTTTCTAGTTTAGAAGTATTGACTATAAAGAAATTCCAATAAAGACTATTGAATGGACAGGCTTTTTCACCCAATCTCTCATTTTTTGAGTAATGACATCCATCGCAATAGTTGCTCATTTTATTAATATAATTAGCAGAAGATACATATGGCTTACTTGCCAATTTCCCTCCATCTGCAAATTGACTCATGCCAAGGGTATTAGGCATTTCAACCCACTCAAATGCATCTATATAGACCCCCAAATACCACTCGTGAAGTTTTTTAGGGTTAATGCCAGCAAGAAGTGAAAAATTACCAACAATCATAAGTCGTTGTATATGGTGTGCATATGCTTCATTTAAAGACTGATTAATTGTATATTTGAGACAATTCATGCGAGTTTTACCAGTCCAAAACCAGCTTGGTACAGGAAGATTGTGATTAAAATAATTTTCATCCTGAAATGTTGGCATATGCGCCCAATAATATCCTCTTATATATTCTCTCCAGCCAATAATTTGTCTTATAAACCCTTCTGCAGTATGGATAGGAATTTCTTGATTTAAATATGATTTTTCAACTGCTAAAATCACTTCAGATGGAGACAACATTTTGGTGTTAAGTGCAAAAGAAATTAATGAATGAAACATTCTTGCTTCATCTTTATGCATTGCATCTTGATAATCACCAAAATGAATTAAAATATTTTTTATAAAAAAATCTAAATGCTTTAATGCTTCATTCCTATTTAATGGCCAGCGAAATATAGATGCATTATTGCTTCCAAAGCTTTTTACTTCAACCTCATTTATTTCGTTCCAAATCTCACTGTGATCATGCGTTGGCCTATGATCTCTAAATACTTTCGGATCACCTTTCCAAGCCTTTCTGTTTTCTTGATCGAAATTCCATTTTGATCCAATAGGATCATTATCCTCTGACATCAATACTTGATGCTTCTTTCTCATTGAGCGATAAAATGATTCCATAAGCCAACTTTTTTTATTTTTAAAAAAATCGCCAATTTCATATCGCTCGGTATAGAAGTGCTCTGAAGAATAACATTCAGATGGAATTGAAATTTCACTGCAAAATTTCACTAAATCTTGGTCTAGCCTATATTCATCTGGCTCTTGGTATTCAAATTTTTTAATATTATGCTGATTAAACATAGTATTTAAGTTTGCTTTAAAAGAGTGCTGATTAACACCATCATTTATTTTTATATAAATAACATGATGGCCATTCTTGGTAAGGCTTGATTGAAAGTCTCTCATAGCGGCAAATATAGCTATGATTTTTTGTGCATGATGAAGTACGTAATTTGTTTCCTGTTTGACTTCCATTAAAACGTAAATGATTTCATCATCTACGTTTTTAAACCAAGAATGATTGGGATTAAGCTGATCGCCGAGAATAAGCCTTAGGGTTTTCATATGAAGAACTTAAAAAAATAAAGATGCGATATTTCTATCTGCATCCACCTAAAGACGGGATAACTTTATTTGCGTTTTTTCTTACCAGAATTTTTATTAAGAATAATTCCGAATCCAGCAAGGAGAAAACAAGCAAGTCCTAAAAAGAATATTAATATACTAGGCATCATTTAGTCCTTTCTACTTATAATTTCAGTGTAGATCACAAAAGTTAAGATTGATGGAATCCAAGTTGCCGTGAATAATGCCTCTTGCTGTTGACCTGAAAACCATAAATAACCAGTTGTTACAAATGCAATAAAAATTGACATTAAGATACAAATTTCAGACATTTTTAACATTGCCGCTCCTTTTTAAAAAAAACTAATGATCATTTTTCCAAAAACCCCAAGTTGCGCAAACAAGAAAGAAAACAGCAAGGGATGCATGCGCTCTTACATCTGTTTCACCATGGATTTCTAGCAAGAATGGAACAATTTTTAACATACCCAGAATGAGCCATAAAGATGCAATAACTGATAATACGAAACTTACTTTTCCAAAAGTTTTTCTCATAACATCTCTATTGATTTAAATGTAACTTAATACTCTCACAATCAAAGCATTTTTTGTAAAAAATAAAAGAGTATTATCATGAATGTAATAACCATAATCATAGAAGTGAAATAACCATATCCATTTCTAAGTAGCCAGCTAAATAAGGGTAATGCAGGCATCACAGGTAATACATAGATAAAATTTTCATTAGCTAATTTAGCAATTCTGTCCACATCCTTGCTTTCAAACCAAATCATGGTGTACGCCGTAAAAGAAATAATAGGAAGGGCCAAGAGAAGTGCCGCTAATTTAGTATCTTTTTTACTTAATTCAGTGACTAAGACAATAACCAGAGTAGCAATAGCAATTTTTATAAAGTAAGCCATCAGTAAACAATCTGCATATTTGGTTTTTCTGGGCTTTGCGGCAAGAAAGATGCTTGGTTAGATTGAATTCTTTTTGCGCTCCATAAGACAGCTAGGGCATCTAAAATATCATTGTCCATTACATCTTTTTTTGCATATTGATGTCTTATTTCTTCAAAAATAAAATTTTTAAAATGCATAGTCAACAATGAATTTCTTATTGCAAAGCCTTCCGGACTCTTCTTGCTCTCTAAGATCACTTGCTCAGTATTCATTGCTCTAAAACTCAATTCAGGATGTATTTCGTAAATTTGCATATCCTCATGGTGAATCATTGTTTGCACATCTCTAATTTTAGGAAATAAATACCATGATTGAAGCGACATAGATTTACCAAAAAGTTTTTTTGATACTAAAGATGCTTTTTCATAATTAGGCTGATCTAGCATTTCGGGGGTAGGGGCTGTAAATACTGAAGAAGCTTTTTTGCTGAGTAATTTCCTAGCTAATTGATCTGCTTGACGAGGAATCACTTCGGATAAGACAACTGGCATATCAATACCAATAATTAGCTGACTTTCATTTTTAAAGAAATTTTTTAATTCATTTAGATTTGAAAAAACCGATGAATGAATACTTTTATCTTGATTTTCCCAAACAGAAAACCAACCTGATTTGCAGCCATCAATTCCAATAATGAGCGACAATTAATTGACTCGGCAATAATTGAGTTTGTTAAAACGCCATAAAGCAAAATATTTATAGAGTATTTTGCTTATAGGGTAAATGATTGGCATTTTTATTATGAGGCTTAACAACCTCCAACCTCTTAAATGCTTCCATATCAAACAAAATGCATCTACTCCCTTATGGAGATTTTCTTTTTCATCTATGGCATGAAGACTTAATAAAGCATCTTTATGATTAATTTTGTATTTACGCAGTAATGCTTTATTTGTATGAAGATTGCACCATAAAAAAATTCTTGATGGAGAGATCGATTGATAGTATTGAATCTCTTTTTTACAAATATTGCATTGATTGTCGAATAAAATTTTTATCATAATTTAAAGCCATATAAAAAAAGAAAGGCCCCAAACCATTCAGGGTGAATTTGGAGCCTATCGAGCAATATTTCAGCTTATTGCTTATTCCATGGATTTCATTTTTTAATAAAAATTCAATTTTTTTAGTAAAGACCCTATACTTATTTAATGGATACTTTGAGTCACGCTTTATGGGGTTATGGTTTGTTTGGATACAAGCGATATCCTTGGTCGGCCATATTTTTTGGCGCTATGCCAGACCTTATTTCATTTGGATTGTTGATATTTATAAATCTAATGACAGGACATTGGCATTTTGGCAAACCAGCATTAGATTCTCTCCCATCTTGGATTTTTCTAGCCTATTCAATAGGCCATAGCTTTATTATTTGCTTGCCTATCATTTATATTGTTTATTGTATTAACAGAGCGTTTGCTATGGCGATGTTGGCTTGGCCATTTCATATCGTCCTCGATTTTCCATTTCATTCAAAAGCTTTTTTTGCGACCCCAATTTTTTGGCCGCTATCAGATTATAAAATTGATGGAATTCCATGGTCGCATTGGTATATTTGGTACCCAAATATTTTATTGCTGACAATTTTACTTTTTTATCGTTATAAGAAAAATGTGAAGAAATTTATTCAATGATTAAGCTAAGAAAATCAGAAGATCGCGGATATGCCGACCATGGCTGGTTAAAGAGCTACCATTCATTTTCGTTTGCAGATTATTACGATCCCGAATATATGGGATGGGGTAATCTTCGAGTTATTAATGATGACTATATTGAAGCAGGCGGAGGCTTTGGAGATCATCCGCATAGAAATATGGAGATTATCACTTACGTGCTTTCCGGTCAGTTGGCGCATAAAGATAGTATGGGCAATGTTGAAACTATTAACCCAGGGGAAGTACAAAGAATGAGTGCGGGAAGCCTTGTTGTGCATAGTGAATTTAATAGTGCTACTAATGCAACGACTCACCTATTACAAATTTGGATTGAACCTAATGTGAAGAATATTGAGCCAAGCTATGAGCAAAAAGTCATTCCTCAAACAAAGAAGCAGGGTAAGCTGGCTCTTATTGCCTCTTCTGACCCAAAAGAGCAGTCAGTTTTAATTCATGCAGATGCATCTTTGTATGCAGGTATTTTCAATGAAAATCAAAAAACGACTTTGCAATTAAACTTAAATAGAAAAGCATATGTTCATCTGATTAAAGGAGCATTAGAAATTAACGGTAATTATTTAAAAGCCGGTGATGCATTAATGCTGGAAGATGAGCCTTTAATTAATATTTCAAACGGTAGGGAAGCTGAAGTATTAGTGTTTGATTTAGCAGCTTAATTACTTGCCAAGAAGCCTTATATTCAAGGCATGCCTAAGTTATTTATTTTTATTAGTCATCAAGGTTTCAATTTGAGGGCTATTACTTTACAATTGCCGAAACCTTAAGCTTAATCTGAATTCGAGGCAATTATCATGTCAGAAAAAAACAACATTGATAAGAAATTATCCACCATCAAAAACTTGCTCGCTAAGCAAAATTTGGTCGAAAACCTCATTCATAGGCAAGAGATGTCTCGCCAAGATATTGTTGAGTCTCTCGTGCAAAAACAAAATTCAATTGAATTAGAAAGGCTAATCAAAAAGCTAGAAATCAATGAAATTGCCAGAATTCTAGAGGCTTTAGCAGAGCAAGAGCGTATCGTCGTATGGGATCATATTGAAACGAATCGTCGCGATGACGTTCTTCTTGATGTGTCTGATGACATCCGTATGGATCTTGTATCTGACGAAACTCCGAACAAAGAACAAATTACCGTCATTCGAGTATTCGACTTATTTAAAGGTCGTTTACGCCAGATTCCTATATACAGCCGAAAAGATCTTGAGAAAGCCAAGCCTATTTGGGTAGATCTTGTCACGCCTGAAATTGAACAGCTCGAATGGGCGAGAGAAATTTTTGGTGCGCATATTCCTAACCCTAACGAACTGACCGACTTAGAGACAAGCGCTCGATTTTATATTGAAGATAATGGTGAGATTCATCTACATTCTAATTTCTTACTTGATACCACTAAAGAATCTAAGAACGTAACGGTTGCTTTCGTTCTCAAGGACAAAATATTATTTACAGTTAGAAATGAAGAATTGCCCGTATTTAGACTTCAGCGTTTAAGAGCGCGTGCGGAAGCAGGTTATGTATCTCAAGCTAAAGATGTTTTATTAGACTTGTATGCTGCCGACATTGAGTATTCAGCTAATGCCCTTGAAGATGTTTATTCAAGACTAGAAAAAGTAGGTAAGCAAGTTGTGAAGTCATACATGACAAATAGTCAGGCTGCGACCATTCTTTCTGATATTGCGATCGAGGAAGATTTGAACGGTAAGATTAGACGCAATGTGATGGATACTAGAAACGCTTTATCATTTTTAATGCGCTCTAAGCTTTTATCTGTGAGTCAACATGAAGATGTGAAAGAAATTCTTCGTGACATTGATTCGTTGGACGGTCACACATCATTCTTGTTTAATAAGATCAACTTTCAAATGGATGCTACCGTCGGTTTCCTAAACGTAAATCAAAATATTGATTTGAAAAGATTGACGATTATTAGTGTGGTTTTCATGCCAGTGAATATCATCGCAGGTATTGGTGGTATGTCTGAATTCAGTATGATGACTAATGGGATTTCTTGGCAATTAGCTTATGGCTGTTTTATCTTGGCTATGGTTATTATCGGAGTAATAACATTTATAGGTTTAAGAGCTTTCGAGAATAAACGTATCGAAAGATTAAGATCAGAAAATTCTTTTGATAAATAAAAAAAGCTACTTAAGTAGCTTTTTTTATTTTATGGGCTTACCGTCCTCATATAAGGTTTTAGATTTTACATCACCATTTTTTTCCCAGTAAATCTCATAACCTTCTTTTTTGCCATCTTTAAAGTTTGCTTCAGATCGCTTTGCGCCATTGTCATACCATTGAGTAAATGAACCATGTTCTTTGCCATCTTTGTAATGCGCCTCTAATTTAAGTTGGCCATTTTCGTACCACTGATTCCATACACCATCTTCTTTATCATTTTTGTAATTGGTTTGAATGTACTTTAATCCACTATTGTACCAAAAAGTCTCTAAACCTTCTTTTTTGCCATTGATATAGTGGACTTCGTATTTAGTGTTCCCATTTTGATATTTTTCAATTTGAGTCCCAGTAAATGCCTTATCGGCTGAGTCTTTCGCATTAGAAAATTCACTAAAGAATAAAAGAAGAATAATTACAAATAGCTTAATAAATTTCATTGGCCTAACTTGCTAAGCAACTTGCCTTAAAGTCTTTAGCGCTCGCGAGCGAAGCTTTTAAATCTTCTCTTGGGTAAAAGAAAGGCTCGCTAAGATAAGATTCTTCAATTTTTTCACAGCTTTTAGGGTCTAATTTTTTAACGCTTGCTACAAAACATGAAGGGTTATATTTAATGAGTTCTTCAAGGAGTGCTGCGTGCTTAGCTCTCTCTTCATGGTTGGATACGTTTCTAAGTGCATTTTGTATGAACCGATCCAATTGCTGAGGGTTGCTGCATTGGTTGATATCACTGATAAATTTCTTTTGGAGCTCAAGTTTTTGAGTGTTGATGTCTTGATTAGCAATTGCTAATGAAAAGCTAGTAAGTAACGTTAAAAATACAACTAAAGTTCTCATAAATTACCTTATTAATTAAAATGGTTCTTTGTCTTAAGTTTTACGAAAAAGTTCATAAAAATACGAGGTTAATCTCTTGAGAGTTGCTTTCTATAGCCTTCAAGATTTTCTTGGTAGTTTTTAGCGTTTCCATACTCTAAGAATTTTATATATCTTGAGTGCGTTCCCATGACTTTCCTTGCATGTTTAATAGGACAGAAGTATTGCTCAGTTCTGGCGACAATTTCAGTGATATAGGCAAGAAGCCCAGCCCCATAAGCACAGTATGTGCAATGAAATTTTTCAATCCAATTTAGGTAGTGAAGATGATGGCGATCAAAGGAAATATAGTGACTTCTCTTAACTAGCTTAATTTCATAAATAGGAAAACAAGTGAATTGATAAAAGCTTATGCATAGATCAATAATTAACATTGGAACAATCATGCTATAGATAATGGGACCTGTAATGAGATTAATAGGCCTTGTTGAAAACCAATTGATAAGTCCTACTTTTAATTTCTTATGTGCTTCTTTAATAGAGCTCTCGAACTCAACTTTTTTACCTTTAAATTTATAATTAAATTGAATCTCTTGTTGATGGATTGTTTCATTCAGTTCTTTTTCAATGGCCTCCATCTGATCAAGGAGATTTTTTATCTTTTTATTTTTCATTTTTTGATTTCCAACTTCCAAGCGAAGTTAATGATTACCGTGCGCGTTTAAAAGGTTTTGCAGTCGATGGTTTATTTCTAGCGAATTGATGCATTCTTTTAGAGTGATTTTCAGAAAGAGGTTGTCTTCCAGGAATGAGATGTTTTTTACTATCTCCAATTAAGTCAGAGCGACCCATGCGTTGTAATGCTTCACGAAGCATAGGCCAATTTTTTGGGTCGTGATATCGAATAAAAGCTTTATGAAGTCGACGCACACCGCCTGCACGAGGAATAGGGACTTCTTCACTATCGTTCGTTACTTTTCTTAAAGGATTTTTTCCTGAGTGATACATGGCTGTTGCCATCGCCATGGGTGTAGGAGTAAAAGTTTGTACTTGATCTAATTTAAAATCATGTTCTTTGAGCCATAGCGCCAAATTCAACATATCTTCATCGGTAGCGCCTGGATGCGCTGCAATAAAATAAGGAATTAAATATTGCTCTTTACCCACTTCTTTTGAGAAGCGATCAAACATTTCTTTAAATTTATTATATGAGCCCATACCTGGCTTCATCATTTTGGATAAGACATTCTCTTCGGAGTGTTCGGGTGCAATTTTCAAATAACCACCGACATGATGTTGCACAAGCTCTTTGACATATTCAGGGGAGGTGACAGCCAAATCATATCGAAGCCCTGATCCAATCAGTACTTTTTTAATGCCTTTGGTATTTCTTGCTTTGCGATAAAGTTCTATGAGGGCTGAGTGATCAGTATTTAAATTTTCACAAATACCCGGATAGACACATGAGAGTTTTCTACAAGAAGCTTCAATCGTTTCTGATTTACAAGCCATCCGATACATATTCGCTGTAGGTCCGCCTAAATCTGAAATGACGCCGGTGAACCCATCTACCTTATCTCTAATCTCTTCAACTTCTTTTAAGATACTCTCTTCAGATCTACTTTGAATAATACGACCCTCATGTTCTGTAATAGAACAGAAAGTGCATCCCCCAAAACAGCCGCGCATAATATTGACTGAAAAACGAATCATTTCCCATGCAGAAATTTTAGCGTCGCCATAATCAGGGTGAGGTTTTCTTGCGTAAGGCATACCGTATACATAATCCATCTCTTTTGTTGTGAGAGGAATAGGGGGTGGGTTTAACCATACTTCGCGATCTCCATGTTTTTGGATGAGAGCACGGGCATTACCTGGATTCGCTTCTAAATGAAGGACGCGTGATGCATGCGCATAGAGCACAGGATTGTCAACCACTTCTTCAAAGCTTGGTAATCGAACCACTTGTTTACTTCGATCCGTTTTTGTTTTTCGGACCACTTGAATAACTTTGACATCTTCAGGTAATTTTTCTTTGGTTTCGCAATCACTCCCAACACCCATTTTCATTTCATAAGGATCAACGTGCGCTTCAATTTTTCCAGGTCGATCAAGGTGTGTGGATGCAACTTCTTCCCAGCCCTCAGGGATTTTTTTACGCAAGAATGCAGTGCCTCTGATATCTTGAATGTCTTCTACTTTTTCGCCATCAGCGATGCGATGTGTGAGTTCGATGAGCGCGCGTTCAGCATTGCCATATAACAAAATATCAGCTTTCGAATCCACCAATATTGAACGACGTACTTTGTCAGACCAATAATCATAATGGGCAATACGTCGGAGACTAGCTTCAATACTTCCAATAACCAACGGCACGTCTGAAAATGCTTCACGACATCTTTGAGAATAGACGAGCACTGCTCGATCAGGACGTTTACCTGCAATCGCACCAGGCGTATAAGCATCATCTGAACGAATTTTTCGATCAGCTGTATATCGATTCACCATGCTATCCATATTGCCAGCGGTGATACCGAAATAGAGGTTGGGTTTACCTAGCGCTTTGAATGGTTCAGCACTCGACCAATCAGGTTGAGATATGATGCCTACTCGGAATCCTTGATCTTCTAGTAATCGACCCACTAAGGCCATACCAAAACTTGGATGATCAATATAAGCATCACCTGTCACCAAAATAATGTCGCAACTATCCCAGCCTAATGCGTCCATTTCTTTCCGTGTCATGGGAAGCATTGGAGCTATGCCAAAGCGCTTCGCCCAATAAGGACGATATTTATTAATGGCTTTTAGTGAAGATTGAGCAGTCGTTTGCATAGTTGAGTATTTTACTCCGATAAACCTATTAAACGCTTTATAATTAATTAGTTAAAGTAATTTTCAATTGATCAGAGAGTTTATATGCATTTTGAATTAATCGATTTAGCTATTAGCTTATGTTTATTGCTCGGCGCAATTTTGTATACCTCAGTGGGGCATGCGGGCGCTTCAATTTATATCGCGATCATGACGCTGTTTAATATTCCGAGCACAGTCATTAAACCTACTGCATTAGTTTTAAATATTTTTATCGCTTCATTTACGAGCTGGCGCTTTATAAGAAAAGGTTTTTTTGATTTAAAAGTTTTATTGCCTATCGCAATAGGCGCTATACCTTTTGCATTTTTAGGTGGCTTTATTAATGCACCGAGCCATATTTATAAATCTATTGTCGGTATGATTCTTTTGTTATCTGCTATATCTCTTGCGACCAATCTTTCCAAGAAAATTGATAAAAATCTTAAGAAGCCACCATTTCTTTTAGCAGCGATCATCGGGTCATTTATTGGATTTTTGGCAGGATTGACTGGAACAGGTGGCGGTATCTTTCTGTCCCCGCTTATATTATTTTTAGGTTGGAGTTCAACTAAAACAACTTCAGGTATCACCGCACTTTTTATTTTAATTAATTCGAGTTTCGGTTTGCTTGGAAATTATTCTTCTGTTCAGAATTTACCAACTCAATTACCTCTATTTATAGGCGCAACTTTAATTGGTGCAATATTTGGTACAACGCTTGGGATAAAGTTTTATACAGCCAATACTATAAAAAAAACACTGGCTTTAGTCTTGATGATCGCAGGATTTAAGTTGTTATTAACTTAAAATAAAAAATCCCACATACCGCGATATATACGTGGGATAAAAACCATCCCGAAAGAAAGTTTTTTATGCGGTTTTAGCCAGAACAGACGGGTGAATTCCAAATCTAGCTTTGAATTTCACAGAGAATCTTCCTAAATGCTTACATCCAACATTTAAAGCAACCTCAGTCGTTTTTTTAGTGCTTTTGTGTCGCTTAATTAAATCAAAAGCCAGAACGAGTCTTTCTTCTTCTATATATTCAAAAGGCGTTTTATTAAAATGTTTTTTAAACAAAAGTTGCAAAGATCGCTCTGAGTATCCTGAAGCATTTTTTAAATCACTCATAGTTATCTTCTCTGAAAGGTGCAATCGAATATATTGCTGAGCTAATTCAATCGCTTTATGTGGGGTTGAATTGACCATTTAATTACCTAGCATATTTTCAAAGTTTGGAATGACTTCGGAAACATTTAAATCTAGTGCTTCGGCATATCTTCGTACACATACCAATTTTAAAGAGGGGGAGGGAAAGTGCTGAGGTTTGTTTTCCTCAATAGATAAAATCTGTCTTTCAGCTAAACACAATTCGTGGGCAATATCTAAAGGAGAAAGGCCGCGCTCAATTCTTTTTTGCTTAAGTAATTTGAAGTTGTATTCAGGAATTTTCATAGCCGAATATTAAATTCATATCCAGCTAATAGATATCCGTCTAAAGTATGATTTTTAAAAGAGATTAGAGAGTTTAATTACTTAGATTGATAAGTTCAGACAGTGATTTTGTACCCAGCTTTCTCATCACTTCAGATTTGTATTGTTTAACGGTAGGTAGTGAGATATTCATTTTTTCTATAAGCTCGCTATTGTTTAAGCCTTGGAGAAGAAGTTCATACAATTGGTTTTCGCGGGGGGATAAGTTTTTTAATAATGCCATTAAATTTACTTTTTTAAGTTCTATACAAATTGCTTTTTCAACAGCATTAGTTAAGTCTTTTGTATCGAAAGGCTTAACTAAAAAATCAATAGCGCCTTGTTTCATGGCATCAATACTTTGTTGAATAGAAGATTCTCCACTTATGAAGATTATTGGAATATCTAACCCAAGCTTAGTAAGTTGTTTATGAAGTTCCACGCCACTTGAATGAGGGAGGCGCATATCGGTTATCAATATAGAGGGCCTTGGAATTTGAGGAAGATTTAAAAATTCTTCGGCACTTGTAAAAGACTGAACGTCATGACCTTTAAATCCCAAAAAAGACTGAATACTTTCTCGTTGAGAGTGGTCATCTTCAACGAGGAATATAACAACATCTTTATTAAATTCTTTATGCATTTTTATAAATTGGAAGTTCAATTAAGAATTCAGCACCTTTTAGATATTTTTTATTAAGACTTATTGTGCCATTGTGACGAGTGATAATATATTTAACTAACCATAATCCTAAGCCAATATTTTGGTCACTTGAAGTTTCATAAAGATTAAATATTTTACTTTTTAGTTTGGAGTTAACACCAGGACCATTGTCTAAGAAAGAACAAATCAATTTATTCTTTTTTATATAAGTTTTTATTTGGATAAGTTTATTTTTTTTAGAGCTTTTAGATAATGCTTGAATAGAGTTATTTAAAAGATTAAATAATGCTTGTTGAACTTCATCAGGGTTAATATTGATTTCAACGGGTGAATTTATTATGAGCTTCATTGAGATATTTTTATCTCGAGTTGCATCTTCAAATAATGGGTTTATTGATTTAATGAATCTTTCAAAATTAACTCTTTTGAAAGAGTTATCTTTGCTTACAAAGATATTTTTTAACGTAGAAATTATTTTTGCAGCTTTATCATTATCTTTAATAATATTATCGATAATCACTTTTTCTTTTTTACCTTTTATTAACATAGATAGATGTTGGCTATTGATTTTAATTGCTCCAAGGGGCTGATTAATTTCGTGCGCAATTGATGCAGATAAAGCTCCAGAGACTGCAGTTTTATTTGCTGACATTAACGAATTTATAAGCTTATATTTTTCTTCTAGCAATTTTTTTATTTTAGTATTTTCAATTTTATTTTTTGTGTTAATACTTACAATTCTCTCAGTCCAGAAGCCCTGAATAGAAATATAAGACCATATATTAATGATAAGAAGAGCCCATAAGAGACTTAAGGGGATAATAGGCACCTCATTTAAGCTATCAATAAATCCATAATCTTGAGATATTAAAATCGCGATTCTTATAACTAATAGAGCAAGTTCAATCGATACTGTAATTTTAAATATACTAATAAATTTTGATTTTTCTTGATTTTTATATTTATGAATTTCAATAACTTGTGCCGTGTAAATGAAAAATTGTGAAATTGCTGCAAAGATTTGCCTATCAATAAAAGAATTCCTGTGCCTTACTACTTCAAATAAGATCGTATAAATTACGATGATGCATAAATTCAGATTAATATAATTCTGAGTTAAAGGTTTTGAGAGGCTTCGACAATAAAATAAAAGTAATACCGTGGATGAAAAGTAAATAGCATTAGCAAATGTTAAAAATAAGGTGCCTTGAGATAAGCTTGCCATTATTGCAGAGCCAATTGCAATTGATATTATCCCGACCGCACTTGCCAATAAAGAACCAGCCCAATATTTAAGAGCTTTTTCATTAGGGTATATTTTTATAAGCGATAATAAATTGATTAATATACCGAGCTGAATAAGTGCTGTAGTTACAAAAATAATTGGAATAATGAGATTCAATTAGAAATCTTTCTTAAAATTTAAATGAATATCGAGCGACTAATCGATGATCTTCAATATAGCTATTTTCATTTGTAAATTCAGATCCATATTGCAGCGTAAAACGACCAAAACTATAGTTAGCTTGCCCTGTTAATTGATAGCGATGTATTTTGGTGATGTCAGCTTTATCTATTCCATCTACAGTGCTTTCTCCACCCACAGAGTAAAAATAACCTATTGACATTGAGTATGATGGGTTAAAAACATATTGAAAACCTGTTTGGAAATTATAAACAGGATCTTTTTCTAGTTTAGAGTTTCCCAAATATTGATTGTTAGCACTACTTAAGACTGTATCTAATGCAGTCATCCAATTTATGTTGTTTGTAATTTTTCTTTGGTAACCTCCTTGTATAGCTACTTGATAGATATTTAATCCGCTATTGATCGCTCGGTTTCTATCATAATCCCCAGTAGGTAATAACACGTATCCTGCCATACCAAAATATTCATCTTTTTCCCGATTAGCATAAGGCCATAATGCAAAAGCAATAGTGGTATCTCCAATTCCATTAGATTTTGTATTTGGAGTACCAGGTAAATTTTTATTTTCCATATGATTAAAAGATGATTGTGCGTAAACATAGGCTGGTATTTGATTGATTTCAAATGCGTGACCTAATCTCAATAACATAGCATTTTGGCTAATGTTACTAACATCTGAAGATTTAGCTCCTTGGCTATATTTGTCACCTTTCTCAACATACAAATATGAAATTTGTGCTGCATTGAATGTTCCAGAGGGAGCCTTGATTTCGCCTGGCTGAAGGTCAATAGCAAAAGATAATTTATGGACCATTATAAATATGATCACACAGAAAATTTTTAAACCATTCAAATGCTTAATTAACATTGGGTCACTTTAACTGAATAGACCGTTAATTAGTTATCATACGATCGTAGGATAATGCTTGTCGTGATTCTAAAAGGGTAAAACGGAATTTGGAGACGCTTTTAAAAGTACTTCTTTGAATGATTGTTGAATTCTTTCAAGGGCAATTTTGTTTTCAGCTTCAAATCTTAAAACAATGACAGGTGTTGTATTTGATGCGCGCATTAATCCAAACCCATCTTGATATTCAACGCGCAATCCATCAACTTTAATAATCTCGAGTGCATTATCGAACTCTGCTTCAGTTTGTAATTTTTTAATTAAAGCGTGAGGCTCACCTTCCTTCATTTTAATTTGAAGTTCAGGAGTGCTTATACTATTTGGTAAGTTATTTAAAACTTCTGATGGATTATCAAAGCGACTTAAAATTTCGAGGAGTCTGACCCCTGCATAAATACCATCATCAAAACCATACCAGCGTTCTTTAAAGAATGTATGCCCACTCATTTCACCAGCAAGCGCTGCATTCTCTTCTTTCATTTTAGCTTTAATAAGTGAATGTCCTGTTTTCCACATTAAAGGCTTACCGCCTTTGTCTTTAATCCATTGAAATAAATTACGTGTTGATTTCACATCAAAGATAATAGTGGCGTTTGGATTACGACTTAATACATCTTCTGCGAATAATAAAAGTTGTCGATCCGGATAAATGATTTGACCATCTTTTGTCACTACACCCAAACGATCTGCATCCCCATCAAATGCAAAACCTAATTCAGCGTCACTTTTTTTAAGATGCGCTATGACATCATTTAAGTTATGAGGCTCAGAAGGGTCAGGGTGGTGATTCGGAAATGTACCATCCACATCACAGAATAGTTCTTCTACAGAGCAGCCAATACTTTCATAAATTTGTCTAGCATAAGCTCCTGCAACACCATTGCCACAATCAATGACAATTTTCATGGGACGTTTTAAATGAACATGATTTTTGATCGCTTCAATATAGTCATTTGCAATATCATATTTTTTTTCAGATCCTTGGCCTTCATGAAAGTTTTCTTCTTCTATGCGAGTGTAAAGTTTCTGTATTGCTTCTGTTGATAAGGTATCGCCTCCTAAAACCATCTTTAAACCATTGTAGTCAGGCGGATTATGACTTCCTGTGACCATGACCCCTGATTGGGTTTTAAGAAAGAACGTAGAAAAATAAACCATGGGCGTTGTGACCATGCCTAGATTAATGACGTTAATACCTGTTTTAAGTATGCCTTTGATGAGTGATTGAGATAATTCTGGGCCTGAAAGTCTTCCATCAAAGCCAATACAAATATCTTTTTGTCCTCGATCCATTGCTTCACTTCCAATAGCTTGACCTATAATTTCTACAAATGCAGGCGTGAGGGTTTTGCCCACAATGCCACGGATGTCATAGGCTTTAAAAATCTCTTTAGGAAGTAATGCCATGATCTATTCGGACTCTTCAATCCATGCGAGCTGAACGGCCTCTAGAATTTTTTCCCCGCATTTATTAGGGTCATCTTCAAAGCCTTCAAGATCTAAAATCCACTGGTATAAGTCAGTAAACCGAATCGTCTTAGGGTCTATATCAGG
>JACCDO010404125.1_pt1 | contig 17519 bp, 3 predicted proteins | sample 7446101 | NCBI WGS metagenome assembly JACCDO01 (sample SAMN15323440, study PRJNA562643) | freshwater metagenome | isolation source: river surface water | place: USA:Blue River Watershed | collected 2017-08-16 | reverse complement strand
ATGGGTAATCCCTCCACATTTTTATTATTCGGTAGTAAGAAAACTTTTTAAAAACATTTTAGCCAGCGTGTATAAACCGCATTACTTTTAGAAAAGTCCAGATTTTATGTGTCACTTTCTGCAGTAGGGTCTTCACTAGTTGGCCAATTGGAAATGAGTGATGGTGACGGGAAAGTGCAAAAGAGAGATCCGAAATTACTTGCTATTGCTCGAAAAATAGCAACAGATGAACGCTCTGCTTTTCATTCTACTTCAACAACGGCATTCGTTCCACCAAAACCAGGACAGGTTATTTCTCCAACAAGACGAGTCTTGTCTGTGTCAACTCTTGAGATAGTCGATGTATTACATGGAAGAACGGCTAAAAAAAAGGTTGTATATACGGAGGAGGAAATCCGTCTAATGGAAGAAAAAAGGAAAAGAATTGAGAAGGCTCAAAAAACATTAGCTCTTATTGCTGATCCTAGAAACACCGAATTATATTCTATGGGAACTGAGAGAGAGGTTATGACGACTTTCAGATTTACAAATATTATCCCTGAAATGGAAAAGGCGACAAATAGAAAAGCCAATATCAAAGGGCTAGCTAAAGTTGTTAGACAGGAGATGCTCGCTGCATTATATGGTTGTGATGTCAACGTTGGTATCTATACTGATTCTGAGGGAAGTGCTATTGAATTTTTGAGTGACAGTGACTACGTCCGCGTTGAACATCGCGGGAAATCGACATGTTTTGAGTGTATCGATCAAAAAGATATAGTGTTACAAGCAACAACGAAAGCTGCAAAGCAAAAAAGTCTCGGCTTCACGAGTGGTGAAACTGTCGTCTATGTGCCTTTATTAGGTAAAGGTGGTGGTGTTGGAATTTTGGAAATTCATGGTTTATTTTCAGATGGAATCACAGACAATACTAGTTTCGAGAGACCAGTACAAGCTATAAAGTCTATGATAGAAGCTAAGGATTACAAATTTACAGAGACTGTGCGGTTGTGGAGATTGCCGAGTGGTAGATCTGGTGGATTGGTTCAAGTAACTAGAACTGATTATAATAAAGCACAGTATCAAATAGTATGCGGTAAAGTAACTGGTGTTGCAACGGAAAAGAATGGAATCCCTTACTATGGCGGGGCTCGCTATACAATTACTTGGGAAGATGGTTTGGTGGAAGATGGTCTTACTGCAACGGAATTTTTGAAGTTATATTCTCAGACACCACAATCACTTGGTTGTTGTACAGAATTAAATCCTGCGCTAACTGAAGAACTGCTTAAAATTGGCGAAGATATTGGACAAATGCTGGAATCCCAACGGGCTCAAGACGCTATGAATTATTTAGAAAAAAGGTTACACCACAGTAATTTAAGCGATGTTGAAATTGCTGATCGTTCATTTGATACCATTTTAAGTACTATCCGTGGCATTAGAGAATGTGGGTTTATTGGATATAATAATAGTAGTAATGAGTATATAATGCTCACTCAGAAACAGTATGCGAGTAAAGCCACTGACAGAAAACGAAGTCAATCCATTAATGGCGTTATCGGTAAATACAATGAACTAAATATTAAGAATAATGCTGATGGTTCATTCAATCCGCTTGTTTTGGACGAAGGATTATCACAAGAATGGGTATTGTTCTCTGTTCCCTTACCTAGTCACTATCATTGGAAGGGTTCTCGTGATTATATCAAGTTTTATGTGTACATGATTAGAACAAAGCATCACATTAGTGCTGTTGCCGCACTTGAATTAGAGTTATACTTCTCCCTGATAAAAACGTTTTTACTAGCAATTAATTATTCGTGGGATAAGCACGTGCGAAATATAGCTCGGAAGGAATTACAAAGAAGTATTGAAACTAAAGTAGGAGATTGGAGACTTTTGAGTGTCGATGAAATGTGTTATAATGTAATTAATAGTATTGTTCACATACTACCTGGAGCTAATGTATATATTGGAGTTATTGATAAAAATACGCGCAATATTCAGTTTTTGGCATGTAATGAAACGTCAAAAATGGTAGGTAAAGTGCTCAGTCCAGGTGAGGGGATGTCATTTGAAGTTGTCGAAAGAGTCATTACTTCCATTATCAAGGATACCGATATGGATAAAATCAGTAAGCTTAAAGAGGGAACACTCTGTCAAGTTTACTATGGCAAGAAACTATTTCCTGCAAAGATCGCCAAGGTTTGCGGTCATGAAAAGTATAATATAATCTATATAAACCATGGATCAGAATCTTCAGATAATGCTGGTAGTAAAGAAAATGGTGTTGATATAAGTCGAATAATACCATCGCATTTAGCATTTCAAATGAAACGCTTTGGGACTGTAGAACTTCCATTTGTTTGTATTCCATTGCGAAATCGAAATAAAGGTATAGGTGTTTTGTGTCTTGAAACCATGAATAATATACCTCGTGCACCTTACGATGATCAACCAGAGCCAGGACTACTCAAATTTTTAGAGTCCATCGGTAGGATCATAGGATCGACTATCGATGTTCAGCGCAAGAAATCGAGCTTCAAGAAGTTTTCCTTAACAGCCACTAATAAGAATTCGTCCGTTGAAGACATTTTTGAAGCGGTTACTGTGTGTATTAAGGAGAATTTATATTTTTGTGATGGCGTTGTCGCCGGTAGGCTTGTATATGAAATTTTGGAAGTGTCAAAAGGCTTCCGTATTGTGCATGCTACTGGACACCATCTAGCGGAGGTTGAGCATTCGATTAATTCTTACGATCCGCATAAAATGTCGCAGAAACCAATTCAAGTAAAAAATGAAAAAAATGTATGGATGCTTATGAAATTGCGGTCACATCTTGTAGAAGGAAAGATGTATATTATGGTTATCAAGACTAAGGTCCCTATATCGGATCCTGATCTTGAATTTTTAGACACAATACAAAAAATGTTGCTATCAGCGTTACAATCACTTGATAGTAGTGAAGAGCAAGGAGAAGTGAAGCAAACTGTCTTGAGGAATGTGGACAAGATCTGTGCAGAATACCGTAAATATTCTCGAGAAAGTTTTTACAATTTGATCATGGATCAACTCGGAAATGTATTTCTTAGTGCTAACGTGTATATAGGAAAACTGGAGATACACAATAAAGAGATCAGGTATATCTTTGCCAGTAAAAAGTCAGGAATGCTCGGGAAAGTACTTAAGAGAGAGTTAAATAAAGGCGTTTCTTTTAATGCTACAGATACCATGAGTAGATTGGGCATTACTCAATCCGCTGCACTGGCGGATTTATTGTACCATTTTGGTCGCAGAGAAATGTTTGAATTCCCATTCATTGTTATACCATTAGTTGTGCACATTGACTCCGTAATAGGTATACTGGCAGCAGATTCGTGTGATGATCCTTCCGCTGATAGCGATCGTGTGGATGACGTTGTCAATTATGTTGGATGTATAGCCTCGAAGATAGCCCCAGTTATAAGACAATATTTTATTGAAGATAGTATCAATGAAATCAAGCACATTGCAAGAACAGCGTTGAACTGCAAGGATGGGTTCAAATTATTGAAAAAGGTTTTACTTTCAAATTTGCCTTATGCAATGCGAGTTGGAGATGTGTTATTAGAACCAATTGAGGATATTAATTCGCGGATTTCACGAGGGAAATCATCATTGGTGGCAAAAGATGACTATTTAATTGTATTTCAATTTATCAAAGGTGAGATTATCTCCAAGGTAGTCTCTGGTGTCACATTGTCGGCATTTTGGCAAGGCAAGAGTGTGTATAAGAGTAAAGTGAAAGGTGAGATGGATAAAACGGTATTAAGCTTGAGGGTCAATAAAGGAACCGACATAGACACAGTTTCACTCTCTTTAGTTCTTAATGGTGTTAATAATGGTATTGTTTCGGATATTTGTAAGAGAAATATTCCTTTCAGGTACATGGTTAACGCCCCGTTATACATCCAAGAACATTATTTTGACAGTAGTAATGCTAAGGACTATCATATCGCTAGTGTCCAAATGATTTCTAAAGTCTTTAATCTGAACCAGCCTGTTGCTCTAACGCTTTCATCAATTGAATTGTCTAATTTGAAGCGCCTAGATAACAACAAAGGAGAAACTATAGTTTTGGTTAAATGGAATGGTTTAGAGCTATTCAAAACTCCTGGGTTGAAAAGTGACGAAGGTACTCTAGGCGTTAATTTTTCTTGGAAAAGTCTTGAAATTAATTTAAATTTCAGCTCCATTGAGATCGAGCAGCTTGACAAAGACATTTTGGCTCTAGAAGTATGGAATCAAGATTTTGTTGGTCGAGGAAAATTTTTGGGTCGTTACGAAACTACTGCCAAGGAAATATTGCAAATATTCTCTGGCAAGAGCAAAGATAAATTATGGTTTGATCTGGCAGAACATCCAACGCTAAGCTCTGGGCAACAAAAACACGTCGGCGGGAAGATCAGTATCAATGGCACGAAATTATTTGCCTATCAAATGACTCAAGCTCAGATATTGCAAGAATTAAATACGAATCATATCACTGCAGAGGCTGCAGACGGGCAAGGTGAAAGTGATGACCCTGCGAATCAAAATTCTAAGAAAGATATTAATATTTGCGAAATTATAATTTTGTCGGCAAGAGACCTAGGAAGAAATCGACATTGGGTTGGCAACGAATCCAATCCCTTTGTAATTTGTTATTTTAACGGTGAAGAAATTGGGAGAACTGCTGCTGCCTCTAGTACATCAAGCCCAAATTGGGAAGATGAATCGTTTTCGGTTGAAGCGCCTGGATTTGAAGAGCTGGAATCATGCATATTGTCCTTCGAAGTATTTGACATGTCATTTAGCGGGTTTGAAAATTTCCTCGGTACTGTAGAAATTAGTGGTAAAACATTAGTGAACCTTCTATATGGTACTTCGCTTAAGACTCAATGGTTTGATGTTACAAAAAAACGGGGATACAAGAGTGACCAAAGCCATGTAACAGGGGAGTTAAAGGTTGCTGGTAGACCCATGAATGTCAAAGTTACTGGGGATGAAGAGGGTGCCAAGGAATTGGGTTTTATGACCTTGCAGTTGGTGTCATTATTACCAAAGCTCCCAGTGCCTGGTGATGGCAATGTACGTGCTATGGTCACGTTCAATGGAAAAGTTGTCCACACTACTAAAAAGGTAAAGCTTGATGGGTCGGGTGTCATATTTAACGAAGACGCAATATTCATTCGGATACCAAATAACATATCTATTTTTCAAAGTGAACTCGTTGTTGAAATTTTCAGTGAAGCCGAATTTAAAAATGTGCAATCAATGAAGTTGTTAGTGCCAATATCTCAAACTAATCTGAATGTTTGTACTATGAACCCAGCTGCATACTGCTCTGTGAAGATTACAGGGCTTTCTTTAACAAAATTACTCGGACAAAAGGGAATAAAGTCCTATTGGTTTCAAGCCGTTAAGCCGTCGTTGGCTATTCCAATGAATAGCGCCACCCCCATTGCTAGTGTAAATAGTATTATCCATTTAAATGATGATATATCTGTCTGTAACGTAAAGATTAAAGGGGGGCCAAGAGACTCTCGTGAAATATATGATGGTGACGGACGAGTTGTATGGTTAGATGTTTTAGCTGCTTCCATCGCACACAGTGGTAAATTGCATCATGATATTCATCATGAAGAAATAAGAACCAACTCGTTGTGTGAGATATATTGGAATAATCAAATTATAGGTAAATCGTTATATATCATCATATTGTTTAGTCTTTATCACTTAAATTCACGTAGGGCGGACGAATGTCATTCGCAACACATACAACCCAATATGGGAGAAGCAGCGTTTTCTTATACAAATTCCATTAATCGATGGTGTGGTAGAGTCTATACCTTTGTGTGAATTACACATCAAATTGTTTGACATCATGGAACATGAAAAGGTGTATCTAGGTTCAGTTTTACTCAACAAGGCGATTTTGGCATATTTCATTAACAGCAAATACGCTCAAGTTCAGTGGTTTGAAATATATAGTACGGCGAACTATCGTATTGGCGAGTTAAAAATACGCGGCGGGTTAAAAGGGTTGTCGTTGCCCGAAAATCATGCCATTGAATTTAAGGAGTTTAGGTTAGATATAGTAACTGCAATGGGTCTCGCAAAATGTGACAAGTTCCGTTATAACAATCCATATGCCACTGTGGAATGGAATAGTGAGGAATTAGGTAAAACCTTCACCATTAAAAATACAATGACTCCCATTTTCCAGAATGAGTCGTATATTTTAAGAGTTCCATACGGAGAAGATATGTCAAAGATGACCTTGAACATATCACTTTGGGATAATAATTTTAAGTCTGGATCTGATTTTTTAGGTTGTCACATTGTAAATGGAGAGGCTTGGTCGGCTATTTTGAGCAACTCGAATACTGCTAATATCAGAGACTGTAGTTTAGACAAAAGTCCTGATCTAACAATTGAGGAAAACAGATTTGCTGGTGGAATGTTGAGAGTTAGGTTATATCTTTTGAATTATGACCACCTTGAAAAAGAAATAATAACATACCGCAATAGTTTGATATGGATTCGCAATTGCAGAACTTTGAATAAAGCAAACTTATATGGGCCAGGAAGTGATCCTTACTGTATTTTGTATCGATCTAGCACCACTGAAGGTATCGTGGACGAAGAAATTTATCGCACGAAAGTTGTTTATAAGACATTAAATCCTATCTTTTCAGACGAAAAGGTGATATTTAAAATCCCAACTACTGATAACGATGATGATTGGCACGGGTTAAGTTTAAAGATCGAAGTTTGGCACCATGGTGGTGGGGACTTTTTAGGTTTACTGATTCTAAGTGGTATTCAATTGCGAAGTTTGTTAAATGGAAATAATAGCTCTAGGTGTTTACAACTGAATACTTACGATTTAATCTGCAATAATGAGTTGCCTAATAAGTTGAATAGTCTCGTGGGAGGACAAATTGGACTCAGCGGAGGATTATTGGTGTATTATGAAAAGAATCCTGGGTATGATCAGGACAAAGATAATGTTGCCGTCATAAATGTCACGTCGACTGTTGTGACGGATGCGAATAAGAATCAACCGAATGAAATGATCAATAATGCGGTCAAATCTGCGCCACTGCAATTAGAGGATGTAACTGTGGACAAAAATGAAATTTCTGACCCGAAAACCGTGCTTAAATCGGTGGATGAAAATGGCGAACTAGTCAATATAAGCATAAAGAGATGCGACAATTTAGCTAAAGTCAAATCATCCATGCTGTCCCTCACTGGAACGACTAATGCGATGTGTAAAGTTATGTGGAATAACAAGGAAGTTGGTAAAACAATTAGCATCAAAGGAACTAGCAGCCCTAAATGGGGTGATGATACAAATAAATCGAATTTTATGTTTCGTTTACCCTCTGAAATACAGGATATTGTCAATTGTTCGTTGACAATCGAAGTTTGGCATGTTCACAAAGATTCCGATGTATCCTTATTTTTATTGGGTCAAGTAGCCATAACTAGGGATCAATTGGTTGAACTTTTAATTACCAACATCGAAAACGAGGTTGATACTACTCTTAATTTGCAGAATAAAGATAACAGAGAGATTTTGTCTCCCAGAAGTAACAAGATTAATGCCAAAGGGACCGTCACTTTCACTGTTAGACGAGAAAAATTAGGTGTGACGGGTATGAAGCAAGAAGAAGCGCTCCTACTGAATCCTAATTTACAGGCATTGCGATTTGAACTCACGATAGCGAAGTGTATCAATATCACTGGAAAAGTAAAAAATATATATGCCAAAGTATACTGGTATAAGCATTCTGCATTAGTGAGTAGCACTAAAGCGTATGCCGTGGGAAAGAATAATCAAAGCACTTTTGATGATGAAACTATCGTATTGGAGAAACCCGAAGGTGTGACATTGAAAAATGACTGCTCCCTAAAAGTTGAAATAGTAGTTAATAGTAATTTCCGTAAAGAGGAAGTACTGGGAGAGTTGATTTTGTCAGGTAGTAAATTGATTGAATTCGTTAATAATTCAATTCTTAATATGGAATCATTTTATGCTAACGGCGATGATGAGAAGTTTACTTTTGCTCTGAATACGTTTTCATCAAATGGTCTTGATACGTCTAATATATCTTTGAACATGATGATGCGGCCAGTGCAACGGCAGTCAACCGCAATCGATGCAAATCCGAACTTCGACTTATCGCTCCCACTGCCATACGGTATGAAAGAGTTCGAAATAACCGTTCTTGCAGCACAAGGGTTGGTGAAAGCTAACACGTTTGGTAAGTCCGATCCATTTTGTTTGTTGAAACTGGATGGTGTTGATATAGGCAAAACAAGTGTAATCACTGAAACGCTAGATCCTGTGTGGGAAGAAGATCAAACTTTTGTATTCCGAGCGTACAATTCCCTTGGATCGTCTGAGATGGAACGAAATAATCTCCGAAACAAAAAAATTAAAGACTTGCAAAAAAAACAAGCAGATGCACTTGAAGTTGCAGATTCCGATGAAAATGTAATAGTTCCAAATGATCTCGTTGAAATGGATCACGATCACATATTGACCATTGATATTTACGATTGGAATAGGATAGGGAAAGGGGCATTTTTAGGTTGTGTTGAACTATCGGGAAATGAATTTCACAATTTTGCTAATTTTAAAGATAGCAAATTAAACCGCAAATGGTTCAATTTAGGTAAGACGCGACGGTTTAAAGGGTCCGAACAGAAATTAAATATTCAAGGTAAAGTTGAGTTGATGGTTGGGCCAAGAAGAAGCAAAAAAGACATCGAAGGGGGCAAAGAAATTGATATTGAAATTTGTTCTTGTCGGGGTTTAGCAAAAGCAGATACTTTTGGTACTGCCGATCCATTTGTTAAGCTGAGGTTTAATAACAAAATGGTTGGAAAGACAGAAGTAATAAAGAACTCTTTGACGCCAACTTGGACGGAAAATAATTTATTTACCATTCGCATCCCATCATCGTTGGATTTAATCGATTGCGTGTTATACTTGGAGGTTTGGGACTGGGATTTAGCTGGGACAAACTCGTTTTTAGGAAGTGTTACTATTAATGGTAATGGTCTGAAGTCGTTTGTAGAAAATAGTTTATTTGCTCCATTGTGGTTTAAATTGGTCACGAGCGAATACCTAAAAGATTCTGAGCAAGAGTTGGTGCAAGGGGAAATACAATTGAAATGTGGCTATAAAGGTAGCACAGACATTCCACCGGAAAGCGCAGTGATTTATGAGATTATAATATCATCTTGTCATGGCTTGAGTGCGGCTAATGGTGGTGGATTATTTGGAGGCCCTGGACTGTCTGATCCATACGCAATACTCAAATGGAATGGAAGAGAAACTGGTAAAACCCAGTATATATCAAAAACGTTGAATCCGGTCTGGGACGTAGAAACAAGTACATTTCGTATTATACTGCATGAAAAAGATAAGATCGAGAACAACGTTCTGCAGATTGATGTTTTTGATTACAATGTCATGAAAAAAGGGGTATTTCTTGGATGCGTAATACTGAGAAATGAAGAATTATCAGAGTTTCTTAACAATAACAATGTAAACCCAGAAGAGCAACGTATACGCACGTTTGACCTGACTACTGATCCGTATATTGATGATAAATTATCAAAGGTCTCTGTTCAAGGTAAAATAGTGTTAGCAGTGCGAAAAGTTGATGAAAGCAAGGATAATATTGGGGCACCTTCCATAGATTTGAAGTGGTACAGTGAAGTTGATAGCGATGCTGGTTATCCCGTGCTTGAGTTAAGTATAATCAGTGCGCAGAATTTAAGTATTGCAAAATTACTGTCGAGCAGCCAGTGTAACCCATTTTGTATTATTACGTGGCTTGATGAAGAAATTGGTAGTACAAATTCAGGAAGTGGCATAAATCCTGTATGGCAGAAAGAGAGATTTACTTTGACCATTCCACCTAATGTGGATAAGCTACTTAGTGGCTATTTTAATAGGCAACTTAAAGGCGATGGATCGGATACTACTTGTCCTTACCTTCAGATAGATGTCTGGGATAAAGAAACGATGATTAAAGGTGAGTATCTCGGACAAATAAGATTATCAATTGCAGACATATTATTTCTTCATGATGGCGTTTTCCAATTGCAACTACAGCCATCTACTCTACGGGATAAAAGCCAATTTGTTCGAGGATATTTAACCATTGGATTGAAGTTTTTGTACCCTTTTTATGATACTATAAAGACTCATCCTCCAAAGAAGATGGTTCGACGTATAAAAATAATTTCCGGGTACAATTTTCCTGTAATAAATGGCGAAGCGCCGTCTACCAAAGGTGTGATATTTTACAATGGTGCAAATAAGTTAAAGACTATGGTAGTTAATAGGAATACCGCACCTACTTGGTCTCAAGCACAAATCGAGGAGATAATAGACATTAACAACCCGATAGATGTAATTGTGTATATATATCATGTTGATATTGTTGGGAAGAGAGAAGTGTGTATTGGACAAGTGCATATTCCTTTTGATAATATAATTAGGCCATCTACAGATGGGTTTGATTTACCATTAGCGCCACCATCAAAAAAACCTCCTAATAAATATAAATTTGTTGTAAGCGGCAGTGTTAAAATCCTTATAAGCAATCCGGTTGGCGTAATAGACTCTCATACCGCTTCTTGGTCGTCAAATTTCGAGCTTCCCGTGAATGGATTAGTATGTCACGACGCTTTAGCGTCGAGAAAACTAAGCAAGGAAGATATTCAATACGATGGCGAGCATTTAACTCCTTCGGAATTGAGTTGGTTTGGAGCACTGGTTGATTATTCGACTATTCAAAGTATGAACATGTGTAATAAACCAAATTGGATAGTTTTTCCCATTCGCGATATGGGCATACAGATCGGGAAGAATGCTATGGATTTTATTGGATCTAAACCTGGCAATAGATATAGTTGGGTGATTGAGCGCCAAAGTAACAAATTATGTGTTAGTGACGTTACGATGTTGGAGGAAATTAGAGAATATGTGCAGTATGGTATAATAAAACTTAGACGAAAAGAGCTTTGTAACAGATTGCGACAATTAACATTAAAAAAATACACTTCTGCGCTGCGTGAATATATTAATAGTGGTGACAATTTTTCAATATTGTCACTTCCTAAGTGGCTCGTGAAGGCGGTACGCCTCTGCTTCCCATCGGCTATAGTTTATACTGCTACAATATCTCCGGACTTGAAGTCGATTAATGGTATTTTGTATGAAAGTGATGGATCTACTAGGAATATTACATGGTATGTTAGTCAAGGCTTAGAATGGGAAATGTCTGGAAGACTATTTCCGAAATCAATTATTATAAAAAATGTTAAAGATTTGGCACCAAGAGCAGGAGTCACAAGGGTTATCACTACACACCGCCCATTTGCGAACGCTTGCTTTCCTCGTATACTTGTTCCATTCTATTCTGGCGATGCAGCTATGGGTTTTTTTGGAGTTGAAAATTTCTCTGTACATAATGGCGGATTCTATGAAGAAGAAGGAGGTATTAGCAATGAAATGGAATGTAAGAAATGGTTTGAAAATATGGGTAGTTTGATAGGTGATGCCATGTATTCATGTCGTGAAGCCTTTGCTATTAGTGAAATTGAAGCATATGTTAATGGTTATAGTAGTACATACAACGGGATGATTCAGGCTATACTTCGGTGTTGTGTAAACGTGTTACAAGGGTGTAAGATGATGGAAATATGGTCTATAGATATGGATTATAAAATAAAATCATTGTCACATCACCTCCCTACTTCTGTTGTTCCCTCCGGTAGAATGTTAACGTTAAATCTGTCAATAATGAAGAAGCAAATCCAAGCAATTAACGATCCTGTAACAAATAACGAATTGGCAGCTATAAGCGATTATACCAATTCAAAACCATCGGTCAAGACGAATTTGATTTGTGGCGTGCGATATGATAGCACAGAACAAGCTATATTACTTCATCATGCTGAAGAGATGACTGGTGATGGCGTTATCAGGTACAAAATGCCACCAGTGCCAGTTTTAATCACAAATGATCGCAATATATACGTATCGGTGTATGAAGTCGATGAATCGTTAAAAATTATAAAAGAATATTACAGTAAAATATCGCTCATATCATTTCAAGAAACGGAATTTCACCTGACTTTGAGTGCACATAAAACAGTTTCGTTACACAATTTATTTGAAGTCTCTGCGGCTTTGGTATGGCCTACCGATAGTGATATAAATGCGGTATCCTCTATAGATATTAAGACTATTAAGTCTTTTGGGGTCACTATTAAATCTTGTACTGATTTGTATCAAACTAATCCCGCTAGTAATAAAACGTTTGATGTATTTGCTGAAATACACCACGCAGGAAAGCTTATTACAAAAACTTCAATCAAGAAAGGCGTTGTGCATTCCTGTGATTTTAATGAAAATTTTATTATTCCTTTTACCGGCAAGCGTGCACCAGTCATAATTGAGCTGTATGAAATGACGATGATGGGTAAGGGTTCTTTCCGTGGTAAAGTTGAGATTCCATTTGACCAGTTAGTTACTCCGCCACCAACGGAAATCGATTTTCCTTTACAGCATAAAATTGGAGTTAATGCCAAGAAGCAGACATTAGTGGGAGGGAAGCTTAGTATCTTGTATCAACTAGATCTACTAAAAACAGAAAAAGCGAATAATGAGGTTGAAAACGACATCAAATTGGTCATGATTCCACGTGCAATGTGGTCTATGTCGACTCCCGCTATCTCTATTACTATAAAATCGTGCTCAAATCTCAACAAAGCAAATTTGTTCGGCGGTTCTAGTGATCCATTTGTCATGATATATCTCTCGACAGACGATGACCCTATTTTCAAATCCAAAGTTATCGATAACAACTTAGATCCTATCTTTAATGAAACGTTTGTGGTCAATTTTGGTGTTCATATGACACCAGACTCTACCACTATCAAAGACTTTCCCACTGTGCGATTAGAAGTTTGGGACTACAATAATTTTGCTGCTGGTGAATTTCTAGGCTGTGTTGAACTTGCTCCGGCGTATTATTTCTCAAGCAAAGGTGGAGAATTGCCACTCGGTCCATCATCTAAACTAAGTGACAGAAAGAATAGCTTGGCAACACAAGGAGCAATCAATTTTAGTATTGAAATCGTGGATAACATTGCTTCTATTGGCTCTCAAAAGTATATTCTGCAAGAATGGAAGAGATTCAAAACTGATGCCTTATTTCGCACATTGCCGATGAATTTGTTCATCGAAGTGCACATTTTGAAATGCCGTAATTTAATGTCGGCAAATAGATTTGGGGGCAAATCTGATCCTTTTGTTGTAGTGAAGTGGAATGATGTTACTTGGGGGGAGACGGCGGTGAGAAAAGGCACATTAGATCCTACTTGGAACGATGAAAGGTTTTTAATAAACATTAATGCATCGTCGTTTCACATACCTGAGCTGGTGTTAGAGGTATGGGATAAAAACTTTTTCACACAAGGAGAGTTTTTAGGTGAGGTTAGGTTGTCTGGGGTTGATTTTATACATCCAATAGTCGGTATTCAAGAGATGGAGTTACTTAACAAACCCGGGAAATTTAAGGGTAAGGTGAAGGGCGCTTTAACTTTTAAATTGGTTGAAAGATGGACGACTCAACGAGTAATATGCTTCGCAAAAGAGTACCAGGAGATTAAATTGATTGACTCCCAATTTTCACCAGTAGATATTTCTGTCATCAGAGACCCAGAGGAAGAAGCTAGAAGGCAAAAGGTTGAAATGTCTCAGTTACCAAATATAATACGCAAAGCAAAGCAAAAAATGGATGTTTATTTATCCAAGCCATTTGAATGCACCGGGTTGATAAGTGAGTTGCACTTTGGACAATTAGTATCATCATGCAAACGAAATGAACATACTGTGCTGAAGACAGATTTATCCGAAATGTTTTGTGCTCCAACTACCTTTACTGAAATAAATGGCAATAATGAATTGCTTTACGTGGTATCTCGGTATTCAAATGGTCATTTAAGCAAACGAGATTCCGAATTTTTAGTGAGGGTTAAGGATTTATTAGTCAAAGGTTTGTATGGAGTCAGTCAACGTGATAAACGAATAAAATTGCGTCAAGTACTGGAAAAAAATTTAAAGCACATCAATGGCGTGGCTGATTCGATCGAAGGGTTGTTAGACCAAGGTATACTGGAGGTTGAAAATGCATTGCAATGCAAAACGCGTGTGTATGTACTAAATGCTGTTGATGGCAAATCATTCATTGACGCATTCAATAAGGATAGTGAAATCGTAATTGAATCAGATAGTTTCGAAGGTTTCGTCAATTTAGCTTGCAAGTTTTGTCGCCACGGCTATATTTTACAATATTACAATGGCACTATGACAATTTTAGACCCTACATGGACGTCCGTCTCTCAAATGGCAGCCATGCCATTAGATAGTGTAACAGACAAATTTGATGAAATTGAGGGTAAAGGTACATCCAAAAGATTGATATCTCAAGCTTCTAAGTATGCGAAAGACGGTGTATTTTTTATTCCACTCATGATGCCAAATGAAGTAATGAGTGCCATTATGGTACTAGAGAAAGCGAACAACATACCATTCGCCGTTTATAGATATCGACCCATTGGTGATTTGGCTAAAAAGTATTCTTCGGCAGCTGATTACGTGATTTAAAGGCACCAGAAGATGGTATTAGCAGTACTCTGGTTCAAATTGTAGCCGATATGGGTAAAGCGTTACTTACTGCTCGATTAAACGATAGTCTAAAGCGATTAAAAGGATTTTACGTCTCTAGCAAAACAGGAGTCAATGATATTCTGCGGATAGCATTCCGTATGTTGAGCACGGCCATTCCTGGTATTCGTGAGATTAGTATCTGGGCAATTGATTTTAATACTGCGACTGCCGAAGCATCAATTGGAGATACGAAGCACTCAAAAAAATCTTTAAGTAAACTTTTTTCATCGCTATTTAATCCCAATGAAGACCGTGTATCCAACGGTTTTGCAAGAAGTGATAATGTAAAAATTGTAAAATCTTACTCGGAATCAAGTATTCAAACTGGTTATTTCGGATCTGAAGATCCAATACTGTTGCTGTCCACGCCTTTAGAAAAGGCTGAATTGAAACTGTTTACCGCGAATATGGTCAAGCAAATGAAAAGTGCACAAATTAAGGAAGGCGGATATCGCCGTAACGCCGCAGTTAACAATGATAAGGGCAATGTCGCTAGTCAAGCCGACATTATTCGACAGGTTGTTGAAAAGCACGAGGCTAACATCGTCAGTGAATGGACAGTAAATGTACCGAATATTTTTAAAATTAATTCCAGTAGAGATTTATCGGCTCGTGTTAACACTATTATGGGTAATGATGTCATTTTGAAAGCTTCTTCGTCCAAATCAAATCATTTAGCCGAAGGGAGTAGAGATGATAACGACAGTAGTAGTAGTGACGATGAAATTCAGAATGGTAGTGCCAGTAACATTTTGTTCCTCAACCAAGATGCATTGAGCACAATCCAAGAAGAAACAAAAAGATGTATTAATATTTTGCAGCATAAAACATTCAGAACCAAGACGGGACACGTGCTATCTTTGATTGGTACGTCAGAATACACTAAATCTGTGTTTGATGTATTGTTCAACCCAGAGAGTGCTAACTTACTGTCTCAAGAGCTACAACAAAAGCGATTGAAGGCGATGCTTCGAAATAAAATGAAGTCAGAAGAACTTGAAATGTTGCGTAATGAGCGGCGTAAAGAGCTCGGGCAGCTGCAAGACGATGCTGAAGGGATGGTGGCATCTGATAGTGATAGTGACAATGATGAAGAAATAGATAATAATAAAAGAGTTGAGACGAAAGTAGCCGCGATGCGTAGAAAGGGGGTGATTCCAAAACCACCTGTCGATGGTGGATTGAAGATTAGTCCTCGTAGCGGAGAATACATTGCAGGCACCACGAATGTGAATCGAAAGGTTAATAATATTGCAACCAATAAGGTACCTGCTACTGCTCCTCTACCATCAGGACCACCACCAACCAGTAGTAAAGAAGCAGCTGAAAGAGTTAATCGCAAATACTTTTTATCAGTCAATACTCACGGGATTGGCGACGATACCGGATGGGGAAATATAGGCGATATAGCAATCGCCGCTATAGAGGGATTCGCTAATTGGATAGATACCGCTGTCACTAAAGCTCATGACGACAAAGTTCAATACGAAAAACTTTTGAATGAAAGATTAGAGAAAGTGTACACAGAGTTGGCGGACAATAGTACCAAGGCGTCTATTGAAGATACCAATGTTGATACCCCGGAGAAATCGAAACCTAAAAAATCGAAAAAGAAGAAACAGAAAATTTTTAAGGCAAATAGTGTCGAGTCGGATGAAAGCGAGCGTGACTCTTCTCCCGCGAAAGTCAAAGTCGGTAAAAAGAAAGTGAAATAGTTGCTTGAACCAGTTTTAACACATGTTACAATAATGATTATTATTAAGATATGAATATAGTGTAAATTAAATCAAATATTATCAATAACGATTGCTCATAACGAGCTCCGCGAACAAATAGTGATAATACATGTTAAGTGCGGTCGACAATTCTCTGTTCCAAGATTCAAATGTTGCCGCATAGGAACTAAAATGTGTGTCAAATATTTTACCGCAATTATATATTAAATCTTGCACGACAGTGTCAGTAGACTGGATGAATCTTTCAACTTGATAAATTTCTGTAAATACTTTCGTACACTTCATCCAGTCAATAGTTCTATGAAATGGTAATGGTACAAGACTATCCTTAATATCGTAGAATGGAATTGGAATAGAATGCATACTTAATGCTTCTATTAATCGGTAACTCGCCGGCTGTCTACCCCCCGGGGTCAATAAAAATGTGGCATTCAACACATCACAGTGATCTTTCGGTAAATAATATGAGGAGTTGAATGCATCACATTCTTTATCTAATGACATAGACTTGACGCTGTCATTGTATAGATTCTCGTGATTAGTCCGATCGTTACACGTGAAGTGAATGAAGCTATTTGGAGTGTGATTAAGCCATTGCATTTGATAACGATGCATACCTTCGCCACTAAGATAAATTGGACCTTTGAATGAAACAGAATATTGCCGATTATGAAGATTAGGAGGACAATTTGGTTTGGCAAACAATGGAGCACACAAATCTTTATCTCGTCTAAAATGCCTACTCCTACAATTTGTATACGCAAAATGATATTTTCCGTTCTCAGTAATATTGTTACTTTTACGCTCTGGATTTGGCTGAAAATCTAAAACCAAAATATTTTTACAAGATACCTCTAAAGATTTTCTGGTCTCCGCGGACAATGGGCATGATTGAGTAGTCAAGCAGTAGTCCGCATGCGATATATGGGTCATGTGGCTGGTCATATTTGCAAGATTACTGTAATATATATACTTGCTTTTACTTAGTTCATTTTTAAACGTATTTACACACT